>Ga0351880_1001_pt1 | contig 257928 bp, 256 predicted proteins | sample BONcelFGM3001E13_FD_206766 | JGI IMG/M metagenome (GOLD analysis project Ga0351880, IMG submission 206766) | Enriched cells from coal bed in the Powder River Basin, Montana, United States - BONCAT cells FGM rep3 HSBNCT.FGM.300.1.E13 ...
CAGATCGTCCCCTGCGGCGTATCTTCCAGGAGAATATCCAGCTCCAGCAGTTCTTTCCGGATGGCGTCAGCCCGGGCCCAATTTTTTTGTAAGCGCGCCTGGGTGCGTTCGTCAATGAGGGCCTGGATTGCTTCCGGGGTGATTTTGAGGTCCGCGGCTTTCTGGCGCAGGGTGGTGATCATCTGTTGGGGGTCGGCTTGCAGAAGGTTCAGCACCCATCCCAGGTCCACTATTTCATCATGCATTTCCTTGAGGATAGTGAGGTAGGCCGGATCATTGGACGGCGCCTCCAGGAGGCGGTTGAGCAGGCGCACGGTCTCGAACAGGTAGCCCAGGGCCTGGGCGGTGTTGAGGTCGTCGTCCATGGCGGCCTCGAACCGGGCCCGGAGCGACCCGAAGCGGTGGAATTCCTCCAGGGTCAGGTTGTCGGGATAGGTGTCGGCGGGATGCCGGGGTTTCAGGTCCGGGTAGGGCCGCAGCACCTCCTGAATCCGGGCCAGGCAGGTATAGAGGCGCAGCAGGGCGGTCTCGGCCTCGGCCAGGGCCGCGTCGGAGAAATCCAGGGGGCTGCGGTAGTGGCAGTTGATGAGGAAGAAACGCACCACCTCCGCCGGGAAGCGGGCCAGGACCTCTTTCACCGTGAAGAAATTTCCCAGGGACTTGGACATCTTTTCGGCGTTGATGGTGAGCAGGCCGTGGTGCAGCCAGAAGCGGGCAAAGGGTTTTCCGGTGGCCGCCTCGGATTGGGCCAGTTCGTTCTCATGGTGGGGGAAGACCAGGTCCTGGCCGCCGCCGTGGAGGTCGAAGGTCTCCCCCAGGTACTGCATGCTCATGGCGGAGCACTCGATGTGCCAGCCCGGCCGCCCCGGCCCCCAGGGGCTGTCCCAGGCCGGTTCGCCGGGCTTGGAGGCCTTCCAGAGGACGAAATCCAGGGGATCTTCTTTGTTGGGGTCCACCTCGATCCGGGCCCCGGACTCCATATCCTCCACCTGCTGTCCCGACAGCTTGCCGTATTCCGGAAAACGGCGCACCCGGAAGAAGACGTCGCCCCCCTGACGGCCGTAGGCAAAACCCATCTCCTCCAGGCACCGGATGAGGGCGAGGATTTGGGGGATATGCTCCGTGGCCTTGGGCTCGATCTGGGCCGGCGGCACCCCCAGGGCGGTCATGTCCTCCTGGAAAGAAGCGATGTAGCGTTCGGCCACTTCCTTCCAGTCCACCCCCGTCTCCTGGGCCCGGCGCAGGATCTTGTCGTCGATGTCGGTAAAATTGCGCACCCAGGTGACCGCCAGTCCCCGGCGCCGGAGATAGCGCACCAGGACCTCAAAGGCCACGCAGGAGCGGGCATGGCCCAGGTGGCAGTCGTCGTAAACCGTCACCCCGCAGGCGTAGAGACCCACTTTTCCGGGGGTCAGGGGCTTGAAGGTTTCTTTGTGTCTGCTTAATGTATTATAGAGTTGCATAGGCAATAGGGGTTGACAGGGTCGGGAATTCAGGCGCAGTCAAACTCCAATCAAGCTGCCGGTCAAGGCAGCCAGCCGGGGGAACGTGATGTCCGAATTCATCAGTCAGGTCGCCAAAAATGCCCGGGAAACGGTATTCCTTTCCCTGTCCGAGTTTAAAGGTCATCGTCTCATTGACATTCGGGTTCACGTGCCGGGAGACCAGGAAGGCGACTGGGTGCCCACCCGCAAGGGCGTGTCCCTGGCGGTGGGGCTCTATCCAGCCTTCAAAAAGGCCCTGGCTGAGCTGGAAGCAGCCCTGATTCAACAAGGTCTCCTGGACCCGGAAGACCTGGAATCTGCCGACTAAACCCTTAAGATTCATAACTATACTCAATCCAGCGCCCCGATGCAACGAAAAGGACATCGGCCGGTGGGGACTCCAGGCTGCCATCGGCCCTGACGCAGGTGGTTGGCTCAGCCCGGGAAATGGTAACTCTTGACCGGGAAAATCCCCCCCCTCGCCTTGCATCGGTTGATCCCGGCACTATCTTCAAGGTAAATCATCGAGGTCCAGACCCAGGGCCGCCAAGGAGGATATATGGCTTACGGCGCGAAAGATTTCACTTTTTTGTTAGGGATGCCGGGATTCAGCGACACGCTGCTCAAAAATCATTTTACCCTCTACCAGGGCTACGTTACCAACACCAATAAGGTTATGGAGCTGCTGGCGGCCATGGTGAAAGAGGGCCGGGAGGGGACGCCGGAATTTGCCGAACTGAAACGCCGCCTGGGGTGGGAGTTCAACGGCATGCGGCTGCACGAACTCTACTTTGCCAACCTGGGAGGCGACGGCGATATGGCCGAGGCCCCCAGGCTCATGAAGAAAAAGCAAGAGCAGTTCGGGTCGGTGGAGACCTGCGCCAAGGATTTCAAGGCCACCGCCAGCATGCGGGGCATCGGCTGGGTGATCATGTACCAGGATATCGAGTCCGGCATTATCTTTAACCAGTGGATCAACGAACACGACGTCGGGCATCCCGCCGGGTGTAATCCAATCCTGGTCCTAGACGTGTTCGAACACGCCTTTATCACCGATTACGGACTGAAACGGGCCGACTACATCGGGGCCTTCTTTAAGAACGTCAAGTGGGACGTGGTGGAAAACCGCTTGCTGTAGGAGTAAAAATTCTCCCCTGGCCCAGGGACTGGAGGCCGCCGGGTCCCTGGTCCCCGGGGCCAAATTTCCTTTACAACCACCGGTTCCGCGGGTTACCCTCAATAGGCCCGTCTGGCGGGAATTCCCTTAAACCCAGGAGAGACCGATGCGCCGTACCGGCTATGTTTATGATCCACGCTACCTGTTGCATGACCCGGGCGCCTGGCACCCGGAGCGCCCCGATCGGCTGAAGGCTATTCACCGCGCCCTGGAGTCCGGCGACCTGCTGGAATTGCTGGTGCGGCTCGAACCCGACTACGCCCCCCTCGAATGGGTGGAGCGCCTCCATGACCCCGATTACATCAAACGGTTCCAGGCGGCCTGCGATAAGGGGGGGCAGATTTTCATGGTGCAGGACTGCGGCATCTGCCGGGAATCGTACCAGACGGCCCTGCTGGCCGTGGGCGGGGTGATGCTGGCGGTGGAGGCGGTTATGGGGGGGCAACTGGACAATGCCTTCTGCGCCGTGCGGCCGCCGGGGCACCACGCCGAGCGGGACCGGGCCATGGGGTTCTGCTTTTTCAATAACGTGGCCCTGGGCGCGGTTTACGCCCTGGAAAACTTCGGCCTGGAGCGGGTGGCCATCATCGACTGGGACGTCCACCACGGCAACGGCACCCAGCACCTGTTCGAAGCGGACCCCCGGGTGTTCTACGTATCGCTGCACGAGGACCCCCAGTATTGCTACCCCGGCACCGGCTACCGCCGGGAAGAGGGTAAGGGCGCCGGACAGGGTTTCACCCTTAACCTGCCCTTGCCGCCCCACAGCGATGACAGCGACTACCTGACGGCCTTGAAAAAAGAAGCCCTGCCCCGCTTACAGGCCTTTGCCCCGCAGTTCGTGTTTATTTCCGCCGGGTTCGACGCCCACGTCAACGACCCCCTGGCCCACATGAACCTGACCGGGGAGGGCTACCGGGAGATGGGCCGGCTGTTGCTGGATTTGGCCCAGGAGACCGCCGAAGGCCGGCTGGTCACGGTGCTGGAAGGGGGCTATAACCTCGAGGTCCTGGAAGAGTGCGTCGAGGATCACCTCCGGCTCCTGCTGGGCATACCGTATGGCCATTTTTAAGGGGATTGGGGGGTTTATAGCGTTTGCCTTAGATCTTTTCCTTGAAAAATCTGTCGTCGGGTGCGTCCTACGCACCAATTAATCAGCGGAATCGGCGGGCAGTATCTACATCTCCACCATTATCTCGCAAAGCAGGAGCTTTGCCGTCAAGGGGGTTCCCAAACTGGAGTTTGGGAACCAGAAACGGCATGTTAGCCATGGCCCCGGTGTGCGGCGCGAAGAAAAGTTGCCAGCCGGGTCACGGTAATTTATACTAATAATTTGGAATAACGCCAGGCGCGGTGGTTGGTTGGCCGCACCCGGAATCTTTATAATTTTGTATCATCGTAAAGGACGGAAATTATGGTTGTTGGTGAAAGAAAACCCCTCCCCGAAATCCAAGAGATGGTGCGTCCCTATGGCAAAATTCTCATCGCCGGGTGCGACACCTGCACCGCGGAATGCCTGAGCGGCGGCCGCAAGCAGGTGGCGGAGTTGGCCGCAGCCCTGGACATGGCCTTCCGCCTGGAAGGTAAAGACATGGAGATCCTGGAGATCAGCGTCGACCGCCAGTGCATCCAGGATTTTCTCCTGGACATCATCGACAAGGCTGAAGGCGCCGACGCGGTGCTCTCCATCGCCTGCGGCGCCGGGATTCAGAGCCTGGCGGAACGGCTGCCGGGTAAGGCGGTGCTGCCGGGCCTCAACACCATGTTCATCGGGGAGTCCTCGGGCACCGGCCTGTGGCAGGAGCGCTGCCAGGGCTGCGGCAACTGCGTCCTGGGCGCTACCGGCGGCCTCTGCCCGGTGACCCGTTGCGCCAAGAGCCTCCTCAACGGCCCCTGCGGCGGCTCCCAGGGCGGCAAGTGCGAGGTCTCCATGACCCTGAAATGCGACGTGCCCTGCGTCTGGGCCCTGATTTACGACCGCCTGAAGGAGTTGGGGGAATTGGACCGCCTCACGGCCTACTGCGGCCCCAAGGACTGGCGCGCCGCCGGCGGCAGCGGCCCCCGGCAGTTGGTGCGCCCGGATCATTAGCCCTGACCGAATCGAAATTTCCCGTAAGGGGCCGGCGCGCTGCCGGCCCCTTTTTCGCGTCAAATGCCTATTTCACCTCGTTCCCAAGTTGCACTTGGGAACGGGGCTCTCTTTCGTAGGGGCGGACCTGTGTGTCCGCCCTAATTCACGCAGTCAGACCCCGGCATGCTTAGGCGGGCCTCCCTTTTGGCGCTCCTGATGTCTTGGCGGTTAATCCTGCCCCCGAGCCAGCACCGAAAACCACATATTTTCATGGAGGGTCTCCACTTCCTTCAAGGGGGTCTCTTTCAGGCGCTTCAGAAAAACCTCTAACTGGGTCCCCAGGATGCCGGAGAAGATGTACCAGTCTTTGCGGAGAAATTCGGGAATCGCGAGCAGGTCCAGGAGCACGTCCAGGTGGATGTTGGCCAGGGTCAGGCCCGCGGGGAGGCCGGCGTAATCCCGGGCGTCGGCCTGGATGAGGTCCACATCGCCTCGCCGCTGATTGTGCTTGAGGTTTCTGGCCGCGGTCAGCACCGCCAGCTCGTTGTACTCCACCGCCACCACCCGTTCAGCCCCCAGGGCCAGGGCCGCCAGGGTCAGGATGCCGGTGCCGGTGCCCAGGTCCAGAACCCGGCGAGGGGTGTCCGCCTCATACACCCGGCGCAACAATTCCAGGCAGGTCCGGGTGGTGGGGTGGTAGCCGGAGCCGAAGGCCAGGCCCGGCTCCATGCGGATGACCAGCTCACCCGCGGCCGGCTCCGGGTCCTCCCACACCGGGCAGAGGTGAAACCCCGCCATGGAGGTTTTCAGCAGGGGTTGGCCCGCCTCCCAGTCGGTGTAGTTCATGATACTCTCGGAGGAGTAGCGGGCGCCCGCCTGGGTGGCCACCCAGGCCTTGACCGCCGCCTCCATGGGGCGGGGGAAGAAGAGGTAGGAATAATCCCCCTCCCGCCAGCAGCCCAGGAAGTCTGTCCCGGTGAGGTCGTCCGGCGGATAGACCCGGCCTTCGATTTCATAGATAAAGAGTTTTTCCGGCGGCGGCATAGGGTAGACCCTGTTAAGTTAATCGAAAAGAAAAACGGCTCGGAGGCCGTTTTGGGCGAGTAACTTGAAGAAGATTATCTATTTGGGGGTGGGACGTTCGGAATCTGAGGTCCTTGGGGTTTAGTTACGGCTTTAACATATTCGGAAAAGGCTTGCATTTGGGCCTGCATACTGGATTGATGGTAGTTGAACTGGTTCTGCATGGTCCAGGTGAAGTAACCGACGACAGTAACGAATAGGGTAGCCAAGACAAGAATGGTTGCCACAAACCAATATGTTAGGCCATTGATTTTTCTGGTTTGGTCTTTTATATCGGACCGGATTTCCTTAACATCCGCTTCAATCTTAGCGAATCGAACGTCCAAATATTGTCCAAAAAAGGAATCCATCGGTGGTTCCCCGCCCAAATCCGAGGCTATACTATCGTCAATATCTGCTTTTATTTTAATGACTTTTCCGCGCATTGTCAAATTTTTCTGGTCGGGATCCCCAAGGGTTTTTTGGCATGTTGTCGGATGTAACCACAATTATCGCAGACTAAAACAATATAATTTATTGAACGACGGATAGGGGCAGGGCGTACGCCTAAAGCCGCCAACGGGGATTCGCCCCAATCTATGAATTCTTGCTTAAAATCGCCATCTACTAAGGTAAAATCTTCATGCCCACAGGCTGGACAGGGTAATGTGGCCCCTTTATCCTGAAGTCTCTTAATGTTTATATCAGAATCCACCTAGAATTATCCTCTCCGCTATTTCATGCCATGGACAAGGAATCCTGTCAATAATTTATGCTAAAAAATTAAGGAATCAAAATGATCCACTCTCCCCGGCCACAAGCCCTTGAATTTTAGAAAGACTTCAGGTTAACATTATTAATTCAGCCTGAGGGCTACCAACCTGAGGAAGGCGATTATGGAACTCAAAGGGCAAGTGCACAAATTCGGCGACGACGTCAACACCGACGAGATCATTCCGGCCCGGTATCTCAACACCTCCGACCCCATGAAGCTGGCCCAACATGCCATGGAGGATGCGGACCCGGAGTTCGTCAACAAGATGAAGCCGGGGGATTTCATCGTGGCCGGAAAGAATTTCGGCTGCGGCTCCTCCCGGGAACACGCCCCCATCGCCCTCAAGGCCGCGGGGCTTGCCGGGGTGATCGCCGGGAGCTTCGCCCGGATCTTCTACCGCAACGCCTTCAACATGGGCCTGGCCATTTTCGAGTGCCCCGAGGCGGCGGCCGAGATTAAGGCCGGCCAGGAAATCAGCGTCGACATGGACACCGGGGTCATCACCGATTTGAGCACCGGCAAAAAATATCCCAGCCAGGCCATTCCGCCCTTCATGCAGGAACTGCTGTCGGACGGCGGCCTCATGGCCTTTGCGAAAAAGCACCTGGAGGCGAAATCAGCATGACGTCTTATAACATCGCAGTCATCCCCGGGGACGGCACCGGCCCGGAAGTGGTGGCCGAGGGCATCAAGGTCCTCAATGCCGTGGCGGGTCCGGCGGGGCTCAAATTCGACTACACCTATTATGACCTGGGCGGCGAGCGCTACATGCGCACCGGCGAGACCCTGCCGGAGTCGGTGATCGCCGAACTGCGGCAGTTTAAGGCCATTTACCTGGGGGCCATCGGCCACCCGGACGTGGCCCCGGGCATCCTGGAGAAAGGCATCCTGCTCAACGCCCGCTTTGCCCTGGACCAGTACATCAACCTCAGGCCCGTGATCCTCTATCCCGGGGTGGAGACGCCGCTCAAAGACAAGGGCCCCGAGGACATCGATTTTGCGGTGGTGCGGGAGAACACCGAGGGCCTCTACGCCGGGGCCGGGGGCTTCCTGAAATACGGCACCCCGGACGAAGTAGCCGTCCAGGAGTCCATCAACACCCGCAAGGGCGTGGACCGCTGCCTGAAATTCGCCTTCGAGCTGACCCGGAAGCGCAACCGGGCCAAAAAGCTCACGTTGGTGGCCAAGACCAACGTCCTCACCTTTGCCTCGAATCTGTGGTTCCGGGCCTTTGAGGCCATGGCGCCCCAGTACCCGGACGTGACCACCGACTACGCCCACGTGGACGCCACCTGCATGTGGTTCGTCAAAAACCCGGAGTGGTTCGACGTGGTGGTGACGGATAATCTGTTCGGCGACATCATCACCGACCTGGGGGCGATGATCCAGGGCGGCATGGGCGTGGCCGCGGGTGGCAACATCAACCCCGAAGGCGTGTCCATGTTCGAACCCATCGGCGGCTCGGCCCCCAAATACACCGGCCTCGGGGTGGTGAACCCCCTGGCGGCCATCGGCGCGGCCCAATTGATGCTGGACCAATTGGGGGCGGCCAAGGCCGCGGCCGCGGTAGAGGCCGCGATTAAGAAAACCGCGGCCAACGACATGCAGAGCATGGCCGCGGGAAAGATGGGCCTGTCCACCAGCCAGGTGGGCGACAAGGTGGCCAAGTACGCAGTGGAAATGATTTAAATCAGCCGTTAGCAGTTAGCAGGCAGCAGTTAGCTTTTAGCAAGTGGTTTGAAAGGGTTTTTAGCTAACTGCTAACTGCTAAGAGCTAAATGCTATCTTCCCAGGAGAAGTTACAATCATGGGTGGTAAATATAGAGTTGCAGTAGTCGGGGCCACCGGCGCGGTGGGGCAGCAGATGGTGGCCTGTTTGGAGGAGAGGAATTTCCCGGTGGCGCGTTTGGTGCCGCTGGCCTCCGAACGGTCTTTGGGAAAAAAGGTCACCTTCCTGGGCAAAGAGATCCCGGTGGAGGTGTTGAACGAGAACTCCTTCGACGGGGTGGAGGTCGCCCTGTTTTCCGCCGGGGGCGGCATCAGCAAGGAATACGGCCCCATCGCCGCCCGGGCCGGCGCCGTGGTGGTGGACAATTCCAGCGCCTGGCGCATGGACCCGGAGGTGCCCCTGGTGGTCCCGGAGGTCAATCCTCAAGACATCGGCCTCTATACCAAAACCGGTATCATCGCCAACCCCAACTGCTCTACCATCCAGATGGTGGTGGCCTTAAAGCCCCTGCACGATGCGGCTCGCATCAAGCGGGTGGTGGTGTCCACCTACCAGGCGGTGTCCGGCACCGGCCAGAAGGCGGTGGATGAACTGGCGGAGCAGGTGCGGGCGCTGTTATCCTGCCAGCCCACCAAAAATAAGGTCTACCCCCACCGCATCGCCTTCAATTGCCTGCCCCACATCGACGTGTTCCTTCCCAACGGCTACACCAAGGAAGAGATGAAGATGGTCAACGAGACCGTCAAGATCATGGGGGACGACACCATCCGGGTGACGGCCACCACGGTGCGGGTGCCGGTGTTTTATAGCCACTCGGAAGCGGTGAACATCGAGACGGAGCGCAAGCTCACTCCGGAAGAGGCCCGGCAGATATTAGCCAAGGCCCCGGGCGTGAAAGTGGTTGATAACCCGGCCAAAAACGAGTATCCCATGCCCCTGGACGCCGCGGGCCAGGACCTCACTCTGGTGGGGCGCATCCGGGAGGATTTTACCATCACCAACGGCCTGAACTTCTGGGTGGTGGCCGACAACCTGCGCAAGGGGGCCGCGACCAATGCCGTCCAGATCGCCGAGCTCCTGATCCGGGATTATTTAAGGAAGTAGCAGTTAGCGGTTAGCGGTTAGCAGTTAGCAAAAGAGAAAGCTGACTGCTGAAAGCTGATGGCTGATCGCTGCCCCGAAGGGGTAGCCCATGCGCATCATCGCCGGCGCTTTAAAGGGCCGCCGGCTGGCTCCGGTGAAAGGCCGCATCCGGCCCACGGGCGCCAAGGTCCGGGAGGCGGTGTTTAGTATTCTGGGGCCCGCGGTGGGCGGGCTGAGGGTCCTGGACCTGTTTTCCGGCACCGGCGCCCTGGGGATCGAGGCCTTGAGCCGGGGGGCGGCCACAGCCGTCTTCGTGGAGGACCACCCCGAGTCCCTGAAGGTGCTGTGCCGCAACCTGGCGGATTTGGACCTGGCGGACCGGACCACGGTCTGGCCCCTGCCGGTGGCTATGGCTTTGAAGAAACTGGCCGATCGGGGCGAGGTCTTCGGCTTGGCCTTCCTGGACCCACCTTATGGTGGCGGCATGTCGGTGGGGGTTTTGGGCGTTCTGGAAGCGCTTGACCTTCTGGCGCCCGGGGCCCGGGTGGTGGTGGAGCACAGCCGCCGGGAGAGCCTGCCGGAGACGTGCGGCGGGCTCACTCGCCTTACGGTGCGCCGCTATGGCGACACCCAGGTGGCTTTTTATCTCATGGCGGCCACTGATGAGCCCTTGGCTCAACCATAAACCATGAACAGCCGTTGTAGGGGCGGTTCGCGAACCGCCCCTACGGGAACTTTTACCGAACCTGCCCTACAGGAGCATGACTAACCGATGCCCGATATCGCCGTATACCCCGGCTCGTTCGACCCCATCACCAACGGCCATCTGGACCTGATCCAGCGGGCCTTGAAGGTCTTTGACCGGATCATCGTGGCGGTGGCCACCAACGCCTTTAAGAAGTCCCTGTTTACCATCGAAGAGCGGATGGAGATGTGCCGGGTGTCCCTGGCGGATTACCCCACGGTCACCATTGACACCTTCGACGGCCTGCTGGTAAAGTATGCCACGCGCCAAAAAGCCCGGGCCATCCTTCGGGGTCTCAGGGCGGTTACCGATTTCGAGTACGAATTTCAGCTGGCCATGATGAACCGGCGGCTGGAGCCGGAACTCGAGACCGTGTTTCTCATGACCGGCCTGCGCTGGGTCTTCCTGAGCTCCAGCATCCTCAAGGAAGCCGCGGTGCATGGCGGCGACATCGCCGGCATGGTGCCTGAAATCGTGTTTCAAAAACTGCGGGAAAAATTCGGCTTATTAAAGTAGGGGTGGAGCCAGTGCGCATCTGCGTTATCGACGGTCAGGGCGGCGGCATCGGCGCGGCGCTCATCAAGCGTCTGAAAGAGGTCTTCCGGGAGGAACACGAGGTCATCGCCCTGGGCACCAACGCCGTGGCTACCGCCCAGATGATGAAGGCCCGGGCCAACCGGGGGGCCAGTGGCGAGAACGCCATTGTCCGCACCGTGGCCACGGCCGATGTCATCTTGGGCTGCCTCTCCATCGTCCTGGCCAACTCCATGATGGGAGAAGTGACCCCCAAGATGGCCGCCGCCATTGCCTCGGCCCCGGCCCGGAAAATTTTACTGCCCCTGACCCAGGAGGCGGTGGAGATTGTCGGTCTGACCCCCGAACCTCTCCCCCACCTGGTGGACAGGATCGTCAGCCAGAAATTAAAGGAGATGCTCGACCATGTGTGAAGCGACCGCGTACCTGTTGAAAAACGGCCAGGAGGAACTGATCCTCAAGGATGTGGACGTCATCGAACCGGACGGCGACAGCGTCAGGATCGTCAACATTTTCGGGGAACAGAAGGTGCTGAAGGCCGAGATCCACAGCCTGAACCTGATCAATCACAAGGTCATCCTGGTGGAAAAATAGTTCAAGGTTTTTTATAGCAGGGTGCTTCCGACGCATCAGGGGACAAAAAGTAGGGCGGGCATTGCCCGCCTTTAATATTGGTGGCCGCGCTTAACCTCCACAACGCCCCAAAAATAAAACGGGGCCGCGTGGCCCCGTGCTTTAACCGCAGGTTCGACAGCAAAACCAGCCGGTCGCCCGATCTGACTCCTAAAAATCCTCCTCGTCTTCCAGGATGGCCTTGTTGATGAATTTATAGAGGCTGCCGATCCACTCCAGCTCGTTTTCGAGTTCGGAATTGGCGAAGATCCATTCGCCGTCCCGGTCTTTGGCGATGATGACGATCTCTTCGATGTCATCCAGCTCCTGATAGAACTTCTCCACCACCTCCTTGACGGAACGTTGGGCCCGGGCAAAAGGAATAATGTTTTTAGTCATATGTCTGTGACGGGCAGAGGCGCCCGTTATCCTCCCTCATGGTTGTTCCCTTCGGTTGAAGGGTGGGGTTGTCTCGTATCATACATTCTTTATTGAACGGCCCAAAAAATCAATGATAATCTTGTTTACCAGTCCCGGCGCTTCTTCCTGGGGGGCATGGCCCACTTCAGGGAGGAAGTGAAATTCCGCCTGGGGCAGGTGCGCGGCCATCCAGTGCCCCTGGGCCGGGTCCAGGATGCGGTCTTGTTCTCCCCAGATGAGGGTCGCGGGCTGGGCGAGGCCCTGGAGCAAGGCGGCGATCTCGGTCAGGGGGCGAATCTCGAGCTCCCGGCAGACCTGGCGCAGCGCCAGGCGGCGGTTGAGGTCCCGGTAGGGGGGAGCGTAGCCCGCCACCGCCTCCGGAATGAGGCGTTCCGGGTGGCAGTAGACCAGGCGCATGAACCAGGGGAGCAGCCATGGTCCCAGGAGGGACGCCGCGGCGTATCCCAGGACCGGCAGGCGCAGCGGCCAAAAGGCATAAGGGATCCGGGTCAGGGCCGCGGCGGGGGCCAGGAGCACCAGGGCCGAAACCCGGGCCGGCTGCTCTCCGGCCAGGAGCAGGCTCAAGCCGCCCCCCAGGGAGTTGCCGCCCAGGGCCACGGTTTCAAGACCGTGCCAGTCTAAGAAATCCGCCACGCCCCGGACCAGGGCCTCGGTGCGGTAGTCAGCGTTTAGCGGAGCCGGGGAACGGCCGTGCCCGGGCAGGTCCGGGGTGATCACCCGGAAGTGGCGGGCCAGATGCGCCCGGTTGTGGCGCCAGGAGAAACTGGAGGCCCCCAGGCCGTGCAGCAGCACCAGATCGGGCCCCTGCCCGGCGATTTCCACGTACCAGTCCCGGGGGTGGATCATCGGCTTTTCTCCAGTCCGGCGCTGGCCGGCGGGTCTTGCACCGGGGGCCGTCGGGAGGCCGTCAGCCCCGGCGCTTTTAGTCCCGGCAGACCGGGGCCCATGATGGCGCTTTCCGGCAACAACAACCCCCGGATGGTAATACCCGAGACCGTGGTCCAGGCTTGGTGCGGTACAAACTGTTTATCGACGTTGGCAAAAACCACTCCCCGGGAACCCTGGAAGACCGAGTTGATCAGGGAAAGCATGACCTGGCGGCCGTCCGGGCTTTCCTCCCCCAGGCGCACCTCCATGGCTTCGGGCTGGGGATAGGGAATGCCCTGGATGGTACTGGTCTCGCCCTCCCGGGTGGGGCCGAGAATCCCCAGACGGCAGTTGTAGAATGCCGACAAAGGGTCATAGACCTGCTCGGCCAGGTCGGTGTGCCATTTTTTCGATAGACCCTTGCCATCGCGCGCCTCCCACAGTTCCAGCCGGCCCCGGGAGTAGTTAAAACGGTATTCTTTCAGGCGGTGTTTCTGCCCGCGCCACGACTCTTCCCGGTAAATGAGCGGCAGGAGGCGGTGGTTGCGCCAGACCATCTCGGTCTGCATGCGTTCCCGTTGCCCTCCGGACAAGAGCTTGATAAGGCCCTGAGTTTCGCCGATGGCTTCCGCGGTAAAGCGCCCCGGCCCCAGGCGATTCAAGGTGAGCTTGACCCGGGCCGCATTTTGTAAGGACAGGACCTCCACCCGATAGCGCAACTCCTCCAGGAGGGCCGGAGCAGCCATCGCCGGCGGCGGGGAAAGCCCAACCAGCAGCAGGATCAGGAAAGGGAGGACGCCGGCCGGACGGGATAGAATGCTCAAGGGGCAGAGCTCCTCAAGGTTGGGGCTTCAGGGCGGCGGTAGGGGAGGGGGACAGGCCCAGCAACCCCTCCTTCCTGATCTCGCCGGGGTTGACTAAGCGCCCGGCAAGCTTGCCGAACAGGGGCACCCGGGTCCAGGCCAGGGTGGGCACCTGCTCCGGACTGAGGGAGATATAATACTGGTTTACCTCTTTGGATTCCGACCGGCGGCATTCCATCATTACTTTGCGGCCCCGGTTGCTGACGGCGCCGATCACGAAGACCATCTCCCGGGGCTCCGGGGTGGGCAGGGACATGACCCGCAGGGTGCTACCGCCGGGCAGCGGCCCGAGGACGCCCAGCCGGACATTGTAAAACAGGGTCAAAGGGTCATAAACCGGAGCCTTAAGGGGCACTTCCCATTTTTTGACCTTTTCACTGCCCTGGACCTGGCGCCAGAGGGTCAGGCGGCCGCGCTCATGGTCGAAACGGAATTCCTTCATGACCTTCTGGCCCTGGTTGAGAAACTCTTCCCGGTAGAGCAGCGGCGCCAGCCGCCCATCCCGGTAGACCATCTCGGCCTGATAGCGTTCGGGCAACCAGCGGCTGGTCAACTGCCACACCCCCTGGGCGGCCCCGGAAACCTCGGCCAGGTAATGCCCCGGCTCCAATTCCTTGAGGGTTATATGGACCCGGCCTACATCGTCACAGGGGCCCAGGCTGATTTGATATTCCAGGTCTTCCCGGATGGCCGGCGCCGGGGCGGCCGCGAGCGGCAGCGGCATTGGGGCCAGTTGGAGCAGGAAGACTACAAGCAGGAGTAGGCGAGTCAGTCTCAATCGTCACCGCCTTCGGGTTCTTTCGGGGGCGGCGGCCCCCATACCCCCGTGGCAAAACGGTCGGCCCACCACTTCTGCATGTCCTCGGGGCCGGCGCTCTCAACCAGGTCGTAGCGATAGTCTTCGATGAATTGGACTATCATCTGATAAGCGGCGTTAATCTGCTGCATCCGAGCCCGGTGGGTAGTCTCGGCCCCGGCCGGGGCCTTATCCGGGTGCCAGCGGCGGGCGGCCCGGCGATAGGCCGCCTTGATCTCCTTCTTGGTGGCCTTGAGACCGAGACTCAAAAGTTCGCGGGCTTCTTCCAGGGTCATGGTTTCGGGTCTCAGTTCAAAGTTCAAGGTTCAAGGTTCAAAGTTTTTTGTAGAGTGCGTTCTACGCACCATCAGCTTAAGGCCGCGGCGGGCACGGAGGCCCGCCCCACGGGCCTTTTCCTGAATGGCCCGTAGTCCGTAGGGCTGGAAAGCGCCGCGCATTCCCCTTTTTTCTCGTTCCCAAGCTCCTGCTTGGGAACGTAAATTTCCCCCAAGCTCCTGCTTGGGGCGCATGGCGCAATAACGGATAATTCTCTCGCAAAGCAGGAGCTTTGCCTGCAATGGGTTCCCAAGCGGGAGCTTGGGAACCAGCCATTCATGGGCCTCCGGCCCACCCAAGACCATGAAACTGGCGGCACAGGCTTTCCATCCTGCCCCTGGACACCCGAGGGCGGGTGTCCTACACTTTCAGAGCAGAAGCAGAATATCATTATAGCCTCGATTTATCCGCGGGCCAACCATCGATTGGGCGCGCCCGCGTGACCCGCGGCCCCAAACGGCAAGGGCCGAAGGGCAGGATCGAGGCTGCCGCTTTAATCTGCGGCCAGGTGGTTCCTTGTCTTATCGGTAAAATCATGGTAACATAAAATAATTCACCTAGTTGCCTTGCGCCAATAGGTGACCCGGCGGCCCAGGTTGTCGCAGCCTGCGGTTTCCCGGGAGCGGGGTTCACCGGCAAAAGGCTCGCAACCCCCCGATTTTTTGGCATCGGGGGAACATTATTCGGACCTGCCCCAGCGTCTCTCACCCGGAGAGGCTGCGGCTCCGCCGCCGCACTTTGCCGGGGGCGGGAAAGGGGAGAGGTAAGCGGTCAGCGGTTAGCCATCAGCTTAATGACCGAATTCAAAAAGTTATGATAGCGGACAGAGTCGACCATTCTGCATCAGATTGACCTAACTTTTTGTTTTTGCTGAAAGCTGACTGCTGATAGCTGAACGCTTACGAGGAGAGTAACCATTCCATGACGTCAGACAAGACCTTAGATATGCCCGCTAGCGAACTGAGCCAGACTTTGGAGCGGCTTACGGACGAGATCATGGCGAACCATCAGAACCAGGAAGAACTGGTATTGGTGGGCATCCGGACCGGCGGCGCCTTTTTGGCCCAGCGGCTGGCCGCCAGCATCACCCGGCGGACCTCCCGGCCGGTGCGGGTGGGAGTACTGGATATCACCCTCTACCGGGACGACTGGACCCAGCTCAGCCATAAGCCCCTGGTGGGCAAGACGGAACTGCCCGGGTCCATTGACGACCAGGAGGTGGTGCTGGTGGACGATGTGCTGTTCACCGGCCGCACCATCCGGGCGGCGCTGGACGCCCTCATCGATTACGGGCGGCCCCGGCGCATCGAATTGGCGGTGCTGGTGGACCGGGGCGGCCGGGAGCTGCCCATCCAGCCGGATTATGTCGGCCGGGCCATGGCCTTGCCCCAAGGCCAGAGGGTCAACGTTTATCTGACTGAGATGGGACGGCCCGACGAAGTGGCCATCGAATTGGGTCCCCCGGCCAGATCCTGATGGAACGGCAGAAAAAGGCCAAGGCCCGAGGCGCCAATGAGCCGGCGCCCCTGTCGCCGGAGGCTCGGGCTAGGCTGGAAAGCCAGGTGGCCCGGGTGGTCGAGCTTCTTTCGCCCGGGGTCGATGCGGCCGCGCTTCAGGCCCAGGTTAGCCCCGATCCCCAGGACCCTGACTGGGACGCCCACCTCATTGCGGCCCTGGGGGGCTTGAGCCATCCGGCCATTCCGCCCCTGCTGGCGGCGCTCTTCGGCCAGGCCCGGGACAAAATCCGGCGCAAGGCCCTGAAGAAAACCCTGCACCGGCTCAAGACCCGGGGGGTGGCGTTCGCGGACGATCTTCTGCCCCGGGAAGAGGTGAGCTTCGGAGCGTCACGGCCGGACGCGGCCAAGGTCTCCGTCTCCCCCATCTTCGGCATCGGCGAAAGCTACGTCATCTTAGAGGCGCCCCCGGAGATCCTGGGGGGCAACTTTCTGGTGGCCCGGGTCAGCGACCAGGAAGGCTTTAAGGAATGCGTGCTCCTGTCCCTGAAACGCCAGCAGCAGGCCGAGGTTTGGGGCCGTTTCCGGGAGCAGGGTCTGGATCAGTGGTTTTCGCCGCCTTCGGCCTACGCGGTGCGCCTGCTGGAGGAGGCCTACGCGCACAAGGCCGGCTCCGGGGCCGCCCAATATGGGGCCTTGCGGGAGAAAATTTTCCGGCACTGGGGCCGCCCCGAGGCCGCCCCGGACCTGGCCCAGGAGTTGCCGGCCCCCTCCCCGGGGGAAATGCCGCGGCTCCTGGAACACTGCCGGGAACTGGCCATGGACCCGCTATTCGTCGCCTGGCTGCCGGGACCGGAGGAAATTGCCCCCTGGCTGGTCAAGCTTAAGGAGGTCGAGGATAGTCCCCTGGTGTTGTCGGATCAGCAGAAACGGATCCGCACCGACGGGGTGCTGGATGAAGCCACCCAGTCCCTCTACCCGCTGGAGACCCGGACGGATTGGGGCCGGCGCCTCCTGACCACGGCCTATTACCTGCACCTCACCGGCCGGGAGGATGATTCCCGGGCCGCCCAGGCCGCGGCGGCCGACCTGGCGGCGCCGGATCGGGGCGGCCTCCACGGAGAAAATGCCTTCCTGAAAAGCCTGGTGCATTATGCCGTGCGCCTGGCCTGGGAGATGCAAAAGCCCCGGGAGCCTGCGACTCCATCCGGTCTGATAGCCACACCCGGGGAGTTGGGACTTACCCGGAGTAGAGTATGATCCACACCTTGAGCGTGCCCACCAGGCAGCGGACCGAGTTGGCCGACATAACCGGCGAGGTCGAGGAACTGGTGCGCCAAAGCGGGGTGGAGGAAGGCGTCTGCCACATTTTTAAGTAGCACACAAACTTATAGTCATCGGGTTATTCCATTTAAAATCGAGTGGATAGTGACCGCAAGGATCTGTGCTGCCGGGTCCAAGGCGGCCGTGGTGGCTGCATAACATAGAGGATCAAACCATTCCTGTCCTGAAGGAGGAGCACAGGCATGAGAAGATTTCTGTTGATTTGCCTGTCGTTGGTTTTGGCGTTGGTTGGTGGGAGTGCAGCCTGTGCTGAGGATGGGTTTTATGTAATAGGGGGCGGGGGGAAATCTGCCTCGGTTCCCAAGACCGGTCAGACCACCTCTTATGGCCCAAGAGATGATGGGGCCTTGCAGAAGGGCGTGGCCTGGCCCACCCCCCGGTTTACCGACAATGGCAACGGCACCGTGACTGATAACCTGACCAGGCTGATTTGGATGAAAAATGCCAGTGCTTTCGGCACGAAAACTTGGGCCGACGCCCTGAGCGCTGCCAATGGTCTGAAGTCTGGCGATTTTGACCTCACGGACGGCTCCAAGGCGGGTGACTGGCGTCTGCCCAACCGCAGGGAATTGTTTAGCCTTGTGGATGATAGCAGATATAATCCCGCTTTGCCGGTGGTCAACCCGTTTACAAATGTGAAGTCGGCCTTCTACTGGTCGTCGAGTACCTACGCAGACGCCACCAGCAGTGCCTGGGACGTGGGTTTCTACGACGGCTACGAGGGCTGCGGCGATAAGAGCAGCGACTACTATATGTGGCCTGTGCGAGGCGGTCCATGATGCTGGCTGATTGGATTATTTGAGTTATTGGATAATTTTGGGGTGCAGGGGGAAACCCCCTGCGCGCGGCATTTGGGGAGGAAGGGACACGCAGGCAATTTAAGTAACACACAAACTTATAGTCATCGGGTTATTCCGGTTAAGGTCAATGGGTTAGTGTCAGCCCGTAATGGGGTGATAGGAAAAACACAAACTTTTCGGTAGCCTAAATGCAGGTAGAAACATGATCCATACCCTGAGCGTACGAACGGCCAGCCGCATCGAAATGATGGATATCACCGACAAGGTTCAGGAACTGGTGCGCCAAAGCGGGGTGGAGGAAGGCGTCTGCCACATTTTTCAGGCGCACACCACCGCCGGCCTGACCATTAACGAAAACGCCGACCCGAGCGTGCAGTCCGACATTCTTATGGTCCTGAATAAGGTCATCAGCGATCAGGAGGCCTATCGCCACCTGGAAGGCAACTCCCCGGCCCACATCAAGGCCTCCCTCATGGGGCCGCAACTCACCGTGCTGGTGAACCACGGGCGGCTGCTCCTGGGGACCTGGCAGGGGATTTATCTGACGGAATTCGACGGGCCCCGAACCCGCAAGGTGCACATCAAAATTATGGCAGGTTAAATGGCGCGTTCCCGGGAGTTCTTTAGCGAGGTAAAACTGGACGGCCTCCCTTTGGCGGCGTACCGGAGAGATGCGGCCGCCATCCGGGACCGCTACCTGCTCAAAGATTTCCTGGAATACACCCACATCCGCCGGGGGCTGCTGGCCCCGTATGACGCCTCCTACCCCCTCATCGAGCCCCGGGAACTGCTGCCTTCGTTTGAAAAGAATTTCTCGGAATACAAACATCTGCCGAACTTCAGCATGGTGGCCTTCAACCGCGCCCTCTCCTACCAGGAGGAAATCTTCCAGTTCGATCTCCTCCATCCCCCGGTCGGCAAGCGGGGGTCCGTCCGGGAAGATTTGGATAAGATTGCCCCCCACCTGGACCGGGATTTCCGGTCCGTGTTCAGGCAGCAATTCGGCACCCGGGATATCACCGACCTGGCGCACTATCCCGAACTGCTGGAATTTCTCTTCCACATGGACCGGGCCCACGTGGTGGCCCGGGATGAGGCGGGGGATTTCCGCCTCCTGGGGGTCTACGGCTCCTTTCCCTCGGATTTGGACACCGAACTCAAGCTCCTGGGACGGAGGCTGGGCAAGTTCAAAATGCTGGACAGCGCCGGCTATGAACGGGAACGGGAATTCGTTTATCAGTTCTTGATGGAACTCTACGGATTTCCCATCGCCTCGGAGCGCCGGACCTCAGGCGCCCTGTTCGCCCGGCGGTTGAGCCGCCTCAAGGAGCAGTACCTGATCAAGGTGCTGGGCGCCTCGGACCGGACCATCACCAGCCTCTGCGGGTTCGAGCAGAAGCGGTATCCGCTGGTGGAAAAGGTGGCGTTGATCCCGCTGTCCCCGGGGCTGGCAGAGGCTAACCCCCATCTCGAAGCCGGCGGCTTTTACGTGGACCCCGGCCGGCGGGTGGTGATCCTGAAGGTGACCTACCAGCAGCACAAGTACAACCGCTACAATGTCCTGGAGGACCGGGCCCTGTCCATCGTGCGCCAGGAAATCATCCACCCGGACCACGGCGGCCGGGAAGTTAACCTTAACATCTTGAAGGACACCAAGCGGACCCTGAAAGAGCTCACCGATATCGTCCGGGGTGAGCATATCGGTTCCATTACCTACCGTAGGAGCGACCTCATCACCTCCACCAAGACCCACGAGGAGCGCCTCAAATTCCTGTCGGCCTGGCTGGCGAAAAATCAGCGGCGGCTGGGGGCCTATGGCCAGGAGACCTTTGAAGCCGCCAAGAAGCTGTTGAACAGCTACCTGTCACATCGGGACTACCGGGAGGTGTTCGCCAAGCACCGGGAGTTGCATCGGGAAGTGGTGCAACATCTGGCCTACGTGAACCAGGTGCAGCGGCTCCAGCCCCTGGAAAAGCTGGCCCAACCCGGGAAGCGCCAGCCGGGGCTGGGTCCCAGCCGCCGCCTGGCCCTGGCCGTGGCCTTTCTGGAGGAAAACCGGGACCAACTGCCCTATTTCTATCCCGACCTGTTCCAAAAGTGTTCTCATCTCTTCGACCAGATATTGCTCTATCCCTATTTCCGGAAATTGCTGGCCAAGGAGACCCCGCCGGCCAGTTCCTATAGGCAGAGGGTTTGGCAGCTGCTGCGGCGGGGAGAGGAACTCATGGCGGAGATGAAGCAGCAGCATTGCTGGATCGAAGAGGAGGCGCTCCGGGGGACGCCGTTCCCGATGATCGTCTCCGGTCCCAGGCTGCCGGTCTTACTTAAGCCCGCCTGAGATCTACGCCTCGCCAAATTTTTCTGTCTCAGCCCTTACCCGTATCCTCTGCGCTCAAGGCTTTGGCTGGTGGCACAGCCTTTCCAGACTGTGCAAAATAATCGCACCGGAAAGGCTCTCATATAAAAAGTTGTCGTCAAAGAGGTAATTCTGGCGTTATGATTGCACCCGCCGTAGGGGCGGTTCGCGAACCACCCCTACAATTAGGATTATTACTTGTTCGACGGCAACTTGAGACCTCTGCGAAAGTCTCTATCGCTATTCTTCCTCATCAAAATGTGGCGTAGGCGCCCTCGCCTGCGCATAGATACAGTATGGACAGCCGAGGGCGGCTATCCTACATGAGACTTTCGCAGAGGTCTCAACTTGGTATCAAAGGGAGAAGGGCAGAGAGGCAGGATTTTCCAAGCGCGATGATCCCCTGCTTTTTTAAGTAAAAAATGTGTTTCTCATCTTGAATCGATCCAAATCGTGATTACTATATGATTGAAGCCCGAGGACCGGAAAATCTGCCGCCGGCCCCCCATAAGCAATGCGAAACGAAGGGGCGCGATGTGGAGGTTGCAGACCCACCGGGCTGTGGTAAACGGGGGCCATGCCGCAAGGCATGGCCCCTTTGCGTTACATGGATTTGTCCTACGGGGAAGCGGTGCGGAATAATTTTACTGGCTCGCAGTAAAAAGCTTGCTAAGCCCGTTTAGAATGAGCTATAATTACGCCATGAAAATCCCTGCCCAGCCTCTAACGCATCTTTGCGGCCGCCGAGTATCCGGCGGCACCGTATTGTTGTGCGTCGAGGCCTGCCTGTTGGGTTCAGGGCCGGTGGGGCGAAGGAGGATGTTGCGGCGATAACCCGTTACCCCCTATACCGAAACTCCCAGGCAGGGCCGCTAGCGGTCCTGTTTTTTTTTGCTGGGGCGGCAGGATTGGCCGGGGAGGTGATGCCTTGAGTTAATCTCCCCCGACCGCCTGGGTTACGGTGGCTGAGGCGAGGTGGATTTTTGCCGGGGGAGACGGCAAATCGCCCCCCGGATTTTAGCCTAAGTTCTTATTTTCCTATGATTGACAAATACCTAACACTATTTTACTATGTTACTTTAATCATCTAACATATGGCCAGGGGCGGAAAATGGAGAAACAGGACCTGGAACTCATAGAACAGTTGATGGATCGGGACCCGGAGTTGAAGGTGTATGTTGAAAAGCACCGGGAATATGAGAGGCAGTTGGATACCTTTAACCGGCGGCCTTACCTGACCACCGCCGAGACCATCGAGCGGAAACGGCTGCAAAAATTGAAGCTGGCCGGCCGCGACCGGATTGAACTGATCCTGGCCCAGCATCGCCAGAAGGAAAACCTGCAATGAAACTGACCGGCGCCCAAATTTTAATGAAATGTCTGGAGCGGGAGGGAGTCAAACACATCTTCGGTTACCCCGGCGGGGTGGTCCTCGATATCTATGACGAATTGGCCCGGACCCCCAACATCAGGCATATCCTGGTACGCCACGAGCAGGCTGCGGTCCACGCCGCCGACGGCTATGCCCGGGCCTCTTCCCAGGTGGGGGTGGCCCTGGTGACCTCGGGCCCCGGCGCCACCAACACCGTGACGGGCATTGCCTCGGCCTACCTGGACTCCATCCCCATCGTGGTGTTCACCGGCCAGGTGCCCACCGGCCTGATCGGCAATGACGCCTTTCAGGAGGTGGACATCGTCGGCATTACCCGGCCCTGCACCAAGCACAACTACCTGGTTAAGAACGTCAAGGATCTGGCGGCCACCATCCACGAGGCCTTCCATATTGCCCGCTCCGGGCGGCCGGGGCCGGTACTGGTGGACCTGCCCAAGGATGTGAGCCAGGCGTCCACGGTGCCCAAGTTCCCCGAGACCGTCAAGATCAAGAGCTACAACCCCACCTACCACGCCAATCCCCGGCAGGTGGCCCGGGCCCTGGACATGATCCTCCACGCCCAGAGGCCGGTGCTCTATACCGGGGGCGGCATCGTGCTGTCGGACAGCTCGGAGGGTCTCTACAAGTTCGCCACAAGCCTGCAGATTCCGGTGACCAGCACCCTTATGGGGCTGGGGGGATTCCCCGGCGACCACCCCCTGTGGATGGGGATGCTGGGCATGCACGGCACCTACTGCGCCAATATGGCCGTGTCCCAGGCCGACGTCCTCATCGCGGTGGGGGCCCGGTTCGACGACCGGGTGACCGGCAAGCTGACGGAGTTTGCTCCCCACGCCAAGATCGTGCATATCGACATCGACCCCAGTTCCATCAGCAAGAACGTCAAGGTGGACATCCCCATCGTCGGCGATTGCAAGGATACGCTGGACCAGCTCAACGAACTGCTGGAGGACAAGCCCGTCCGGGATTGGACCGAAGTGCGCCGGCCCTGGCTCGACACCGTCAACGGCTGGAGTGCGGCCCATCCCCTGACCTACGTCTGGGACGACAAGGTCATCAAGCCCCAATTTGTGGTGGAAAAGCTCTATGAGCTGACGCAGGGGGAGGCCTACATTACCACCGAAGTGGGGCAGAACCAGATGTGGGCGGCCCAGTTCTATAAGTTCAGGCACCCGCGCCGCCTGATGACCTCCGGGGGTCTGGGGGTTATGGGCTACGGTTTCCCCGCCGCCATGGGGGTGCAGATGGCCAAACCGGATGCCTGCGTCATCGATATCGCCGGCGACGGCAGCATCCAGATGAATATCCAGGAGCTGATCACGGTGGTGGATAACGATTTGCCGGTGAAGATCGCCATCCTGAACAACTCCTACCTGGGGATGGTGCGGCAGTGGCAGCAGTTGTTCTACGACCGGGTCTATAGCGCCACGCCCATGACCGCGCCCGATTTTGTCAAGCTGGCCGAAGCTTACGGCGCGGTAGGGCTCCGGGCTACCAAACCCGAGGAAGTGGAACCGGTGATCCGGGAAGCCCTCAACACCCGCCGGCCGGTGATCATGGACTTCAAAGTGGAACCCGAAGAGTGCGTCATGCCTATGGTGCCCGCGGGCAAGGCCATGCACGAAATGCTACTGGCGTAGGAGAAAATGATGGATCCGAAGATGGAGCCGCGACATACCATAGCGATTTGGGTGGATAATACTCCCGGGGTGCTCTCCCGGGTTACCGGCCTGTTTTCCGGCCGGGGCTTCAATATTGAAAGCCTGTGCGTAGCCGAAACCATGGACCCGGAAGTCTCCCGGATCACCATCGTGTCCACCGGGGATGAGCAGATCACCGAACAGATCATCAAGCAGCTCCACAAGCTCATCAATACCATCAAGGTGGTGGACCTGAGCGAACTGGAGCACGTGGAACGGGAGATGGTCCTGGTGCGGGTCAAAGCCGAGGACAAGTCCCGGGCCGAGGTCCTGCGCATTGCCGATATTTTCCGCTGCCGGGTGGTGGACGTCAGCGCCAGCACCTACACCCTGGAGATCACCGGCAACCACGAGAAAATCCGGGCGGTGCTGGATCTGCTCAAGAATCACGGCATCCAGGAAGTGGCCCGGACCGGTACCCTGGCCATCCAGCGGAGCAAGAAGGAGTGATAGTGAGCAGTGAGCCGTAAGCAGTGAGCAGATTCGTAGGACGCGTCTCACGCGCCATTTTGAACCCCAGGCGAAGGGTCTCTTGATTGCCGGTCAAGACGAGATTCTTCGCCGCCTGCGGTGGCTCAGAATGACAACTAAAGAGCATCATTGTATATATTCATGAATTAGTAGCAGTGGGTAAAGTTAAAATAAAAATAGTTTATAAGGAGAAGATAAATGAACAGAATAAAAAATGTTCTAACAACGTGCTTATTACTTGCGTTTTTCGCCCTCCTTTTTTCATTGAGTACGTCCAAAATAATTTATGCAGAAACATCACTGGCAAATAAGGCTTATGTTGACCCCAAGGGTTATTTTAGAATTGTTCCACCTGCTGGTTGGAAAATTCAGGAATATCCAGGAGATCCACGGGGGAAAGTGGGTTTTCTCCTGGGGGATGACGTCTCTCTCCGAGTTTTAATTAACGCCGTAGATTTTGACAACATAGATGCGTTGATTGAACAATTAAAGCAAATTGAGCAAAAGTTAGGTCTTGCCACCAATATCAAAAAAATTGATTTTTTTGGACGGCAGGCTGTTGAACGGTCTTTTAGTCTCAAAGGATTAAAGTTTTATGCGGTAGATCTTCTTGATGGCAAAGTTGATCATAACTTGCAGTTCGGTGCCACCCCTGACAAATTTGCCAAATACCATGCTCTCGTCATGAAAAGCATGGAGACATATGAACCATTAAAAAGAAATATAACGGACAAAGAAGTTAGTACGCATGAGGCAGCCAAGAAACTCAGGTTGGCCCAATTGATGCTGGAAATGGGGAATTCCAAACTGGCCATGGAATATGTCAAGGAAGGACTTGACGCATCTCCTAATCACCAAGGACTGATAGAATTGAAAAAGAAGTTAGAATCCAAAAAGTAGAAGTACTTTGGGCCCACTGACTGAAAAATCGTGGGATCCAGGAAGTTGCCCGGACAGGCACCCTGGCCATTCATCGGAGCAAGAAAGATTAGGGGTCAGTTGCCAGTTATCATTTGGTAGGGTTGGCCTCCGTGGGCGCCATCTTTGAAAAAATGTAGGTGCGCGCAACGCACCACATAATTTAGGGTGGGCAACGCCCAACATGATTTGGGGCTCAGGCGATCATCCTGGCGGGCCGTGCCCGCCCGACATAAGGGGAATAAATTCATCATGAAAATGTACTACGATAAGGACGCGGATTTGGGGCTGCTCAAGGGCAAGAAGGTGGCCATTATCGGGTTCGGCTCCCAGGGCCACGCCCAGGCGTTGAACCTCAGGGATTCGGGCCTGGACGTGCTGGTTTCCGAGATGCCGGGAACGCCGAACTTTGATCTGGCCGTGAAGCACGGCTTCAAGCCGGTGTCCGCGGCCGAGGCGGCCAAAGAGGCCCAGGTGGTCCAGATCCTGACCCAGGACCACGTCCAGGCCAGCCTCTACGAAAATGACCTGAAACCCCACATGGGCGCGGGCAAGACCCTGCTCTTTTCCCACGGCTTCAACATTCATTTCGGTCAGATTTTGCCGGACCCCAAGGTGGACGTGATCATGGTGGCCCCCAAGGGCCCCGGCCACCTGGTGCGGAGCGAATACGAGAAAGGCGCCGGCGTCCCCTGCCTGGTGGCGGTGGAGCAGAACGCCTCGGGGAAAGCCCTGGCCACCGCCCTGGCCTATGCCAAGGGCATCGGGGCCACTCGGGCCGGGGTTCTCGAAACCACCTTTAGGGAAGAAACCGAAACCGACCTCTTCGGCGAGCAAGCCGTGCTCTGCGGCGGCGTCTCCGAGCTGGTCAAGGCCGGCTTCGACACCCTGGTGGAGGCGGGCTACGCCCCGGAAATCGCCTATTTCGAATGCTTCCATGAATTGAAGCTGATCGTGGACCTGTTCTATCAGGGCGGCCTCGAATACATGCGCTATTCCGTGTCCGACACCGCAGAATACGGCGACTACACCCGGGGGCCGCGCATCATCACCGAGGAGACCCGGGACGAGATGCGCCAGATCCTTTATGAGGTGCAGACCGGCGAGTTCGCCAAGGAATGGATCCTGGAAAACCAGGCCCGGCGCCCGGTGTTCAACGCCCTGCGGCGCCAGGAGGCGGAACATCCCATCGAAGAGGTGGGCAAGAAGCTCCGGGCCATGATGGGGTGGTTAAAAAAATAGGGTGAAAAGGGTGAAAGGGGAAAAGGGAAAAAACCATGTTTCCTCGTTCCCAAGCTCCTGCTTGGGAACGCTGATGGCTCCCAAGCTCTGCTTGAGAAACAGAAGGCATTTTCTTTATGATTAAACATCAGTTTTGCAAAGCAGAGCTTTACCCCCAAGTGGGTTCCCAAGCGGGAGCTTGGGAACCAGGGCAAGATCTTTTCCCCCCGGGGCGGGACGGCTGCTAACCATGCCCTCACCTTTCTGCAATTGTTGGAGATGCATCGCCGCGCCGGGTTATCGTTTTATCCTGGCCGGGGTGGTCCTGATCCTCCTGGGGCTGGTGGGCGGCTGGCCTTGGCTCGCCGGCGTGGGGCTGGTGGCCGGCGGGTTTTTCGCCTATTTTTTCCGGGATCCGGAACGGATTATCCCAACGGAGCCGGGAGTCATCGTCTCCCCGGCGGATGGCCTGGTGATCCGGGTGGACGAGGTGGAGGAAAACGAGTTCCTCCAGTCCCCGGCCCGGTACGTGGCCATCTTCATGAATGTCTTCGACGTGCACGTGAACCGGTCCCCGGTGGCGGGCACGGTGACGGAAATGCGCCACCAGGCCGGGGAATATATGGCTGCGTCCCGGCCGGACGCGGCCACCCGCAATGAACAGCAGGCCCTGGTGCTGGAAAGTTCTCCAGGGCGGCGGGTCCTGGTGGTCCAGATCGCCGGGTTGCTGGCCCGGCGCATCATCCCGTTCGTCAAACCCGGGGATAATCTGGCCCGGGGGGAGCGGTTGGGCCTGATCTGTTTCGGCTCCCGGGTGGATCTTTACCTGCCGGGCGACAGTCAGATTGAGGTTAAGACCGGTGATCGGGTCAAAGCCGGGAGCAGCATCATCGGGAGGTGGCATGAGTTTCCGCCGCAGACGTAAAAAAAAGGACCGGCGCCGCTTTCGGGGCGTCTACCTGCTGCCCAATCTGATCACCTCGGGGAGCTTGTTCGCCGGGTTCTACGCCATTGTAGCCTCCATGGACGGCCGGTTCTACGCCGCGGCCTGGGCCATCCTGATTTCTTTGATCCTGGACGGTCTGGACGGCCGCATCGCCCGGATGACCAAGACCACATCCGGCTTCGGGGTGCAGTACGATTCCCTGTCCGATCTCGTGGCCTTTGGGGTGGCCCCGGGGATTATGGCCTACCTCTGGGCCTTAAAGGATTTCAGGCAGTTCGGCTGGGCCGCGGCCTTTCTCTTTGTGGTCTGCGGGGCCCTGCGGCTGGCCCGCTTCAACGTCCAGCAGGGTTCTTTCGACCCCCGCTATTTCAACGGCCTGCCCATTCCCGCCGCCGCGGTGATGGTGGCTGCGTCGGTGGCGTTCTACCATGAACTGGGCTTGGTGGCTCAGGGCTCCAAGTTCATCCTGGGGATGATGTACGTCCTGTCCTTCCTCATGGTGAGCAACGTCAAGTACATCAGCTTCAAAAAAGTGGAACTTTTCCGGCGTCACCCTTTCCATACCCTGGTAGGCCTGGTCTTGATCTTTGTGGCGGTGGCCGCGGTGCCCAATATCCTGGGGTTTTTTCTCATGGTGGCCTATGTGCTCTCGGGACCCATCAGCACCGTTATGTATCATCGCCGGGAGGCCTTGACGCCTAAAGAAGGTGAAACCCCGCCCGCCAAGCTTACCGGTTCTCAGGGTTTGGATCTGGGAGGCGGGGGAGAGGCCCAAAGCCGGCCTGATTGACCGCACCGCCTCGACCTGTCCCAGACCGGTTCCCCGGGTTGCTTGCAAATGGCCAGTTGCCATCTTCTGGTTCAAAAAGTCTTCCGTAGGGTGCGTCCTACGCACCATGTGACTGTCCTGAAAAGTTCAAGGTTCAAAGTTCACCTGGTGCAATACATAGATGATTCTCTCGCAAAGCAGGAGCTTTGCCTGCAATGGGGTTCCCAAGCGGGAGCTTGGGAACCAGAAACAAAATTTTTGGTGGCACCGGCATCTTGCCGGTGAGGGTGCACAGGCTGGAAGCTTGTGCCACCAAAGGCGGCGGATAACCGGGTCAGCCTCCACAACGCATTTCTTTGATAGCGGCAAGGCATGAGGTCATTTTTTTTTACCATTATCTGCATGCTTCTGAGTCTTCTGGTGGCCTTTGCCGTGGCCGAAGTGGCCGTGAGGCATTTCAGCCCCCAGGAGGTGGGGCCGGTGCGGTTCGCCTGCCTCCCGGAACTGGGCTATATTCCGGTGCCCTATCAACAGGGAGAGCGCCGGTTTCCCGGGGTCTTTAGCTTCCGGTACAGTAACAATTCCCTGGGGTGGCGCGGCCGCCGGGAATACCGGGAGGCGAAGCCCACCGAATACCGGGTGCTCTTTCTGGGCGATTCTTTTACCTACGGGCTCGGCGTCAATGATGACCAGACCTTTGCCGCCCAGGTAGAAAAGGACCTGCGCGCCGGCCGCCTGTCCGTGGAAGTGCTGAACGCCGGGGCTCCCGGCAAGGGCACCGATTATGCCGTGAAGTGCTTCCAGACGGTGGGGCGGAAATTCCATCCCGACCTCACCGTCCTGGGATTTTTTTGCAATGATTTTCAGGACAACGCCCGGGGGGAGTATTATAATACCGGCAGCCGGGGCGAGCTCCAGGCTAAACCCGTGAACTGTGACCGGGGAGGCATAAAAAGCCTGCTCGACCATGTGCCCGCTTACAACTGGCTGATTTCCTGGTCCCAGGCGGCCAATTTAGTCAAACAGGCGGGGGTCGAGGCACTGATTAACCGGGGCCGCCGGAGCGGCCCTGACGCTGTTAACGGCTTGGTGGTATCATATGACCGGGGCGCCGGCGGTTATGCCACCGCGGCCAATAAGCCCTTGACCGGGATCTACGTGGAACAACTGAACGCCGCAGTGAAGCGTGCCGGCGGTGAACTCATGATGTGCTATATCCCCATCTCCCAGGAAGTGCTGGACTATCGCCGGACCCGCACGCTCTCAGCCGATGAGCTGGCGATTCAGCATATTGCGGCGGATAACGGCATGATGCTGTGGTCCTTGACCCCCTTGTTGGCCCACTCGGGCCAACCTATCGAGCACTTATACTATACAGAAGGTCATTGGACCCCCGCGGCGCATGAAATCGCGGCCCGCTCCCTGAGCCGGCTCATCCAGAGCGGGCTGTCGCGGCGCCGCCAACCGCCGAATAAAAGCACGGAGCAAATTGCCCAACCGCAGGGGCGGTAAGCGCACACCCCTGCCGGAAATAAAAAGGTAATTTTATATGGCACACAAAGTCTTTATCTTCGATACGACCCTGAGGGACGGGGAACAGACCCCCGGCGCCAATCTCAACGTGGATGAAAAACTGCAGATCGCCCGGCACCTGGAACTCCTCAACGTGGATGTCATCGAGGCCGGTTTCCCCTTTTCTTCCCCGGGAGATTTCGAGGCGGTGCGGGCGGTGGCCCGGGAAATCCGGGGACCGCAGATCGCCGGCCTGGCCCGGGCCTTTGTGCAGGACATCGATGCCTGCTGGGAGGCCGTCAAGGAGGCCACCGATCCCCGGATTCACACCTTTATTTCCACCTCCGACATCCATCTGAAGCACCAGATGCGCAAGTCCCGGGAAGAGGTGCTGGAGATGGCGGTGGCCGCGGTAAAGTACGCCTGCCGCTACACCTCCAACGTGGAGTTTTCGGCCATGGACGCCTCCCGGAGCGACCTGGACTACGTGGTTCAGGTGTTTACCGCGGTCATCGACGCCGGCGCCAGAACCCTGAATTTCCCGGATACGGTGGGCTACGCCATTCCCGAGGAGTTTGGGGCCAAGATCAAGTACCTGGTGGAGCATATCCCCAATATCCACAAGGCCATCCTCTCGGTCCACTGCCACAACGACCTGGGGCTGGCCGTGGCCAACACCCTGGCCGCGGTCAGTAACGGGGTGCGTCAGGTGGAGGTGACCATCAACGGCCTGGGGGAACGGGCCGGCAACGCCTCTCTGGAGGAGGTGGTGATGTCCCTGGCCACCCGGGGCGACCTGCTGCACTATTACACCGACATCGTCACCCAGTATATCTATCCCACCAGCCGCCTGACCAGCAAACTGTCCGGCGTGCCGGTGCAGCCCAACAAGGCCATCGTGGGCGCCAACGCCTTTGCCCATGAGTCCGGGATTCACCAGGACGGGGTGCTCAAGGACGCCAGCACCTTTGAAATCATGACCCCGAACACCGTGGGCATCAAGAAGAGTTCGATGCCCCTGGGGAAACTCTCGGGCCGCCACGCCTTCAAGAACAAGCTCCGGGAGATGGGTTTCTACCTCAACGATGAAGAGCTCAACCGGGTCTTTAGCCGCTTTAAGAGCCTGGCGGACCGCAAAAAGACCGTGTTCGACGAGGACCTCATCAGCCTGGTGGAGACCGAGGTCATCTATAAGTCGGTGCCCGAGCACTTCAAGCTGGTGGAACTGGTGGTGCTGGCCGGGACCATGGCCCGGCCCTCGGCCAACGTCAAAATGGAGGTGGGCGGCCAACTCACCGGCCCTTACTCGGTGCTGGGGGACGGCCCCATTGACGCCACCTACAAGGCCATCACCCACCTGGCCGGGTCCAAGTGCACCCTGCTCAAGTTTGCGGTGAGTTCCATCACCGGCGGCACCGATGCCCAGGGTGAGGTGACGGTGCGCCTGGAGGAGGGCGGCCGCGTGGTCACGGGCCAGGGCGTCGACCCGGACGTGATCACCGCCAGCGCCCGGGCCTTTATCAACGGCCTCAACCGGCTCCATTTCCTCAAGGAGACCGGCGGGGTCAAGGGGCCGGTTAGCAGTTAGCTGTTAGCAGTTAGCTGTTAGCAGTTAGCAGTTAGCTATCAGAAAGCAGGGTGCGCACTGCGCACCCTGCTGGACTGCGTAAATCATTCAATTTTAAGGATATAGAAACAGATAAATATCATAATAAAATATCAAGCGAACAAAGCTAAAAGCTAAAAGCTAAAAGCTAACAGCTAATCGCTACTTCATGGAGTTACGAATGTCTCAACCTCAAACCATAACCCAAAAAATTCTCGCCGCGCACTGCGGCAAAGATTATGTTGAACCCGGCGAGCTGATCATGGCTCGGGTGGATATCGCCCTGGGCAACGACATCACCGCGCCCCTGGCCATCAAGGATTTTCATAAGGTGGGGGCTAAAAAGGTCTTTGACCGGTCTCGCGTGGTCCTGGTCTGCGACCACTTCGCCCCCAATAAGGATATCCCTTCCGCCATCCAGTGCCAGCAACTGCGCAACTTTGCCGGGGAGCAGAACCTGACCCATTTTTACGACGGCGGCGACATGGGGGTGGAGCACGCCCTGCTCCCGGAACAGGGAATTGTGGGGCCCGGGGACGTCATCATCGGCGCCGACAGCCACACCTGCACCTATGGGGCCCTGGGGGCCTTCGCCACCGGCGTCGGGTCCACCGACCTGGCCGCAGTCATGGCCATCGGCGAGTGCTGGTTCAAGGTGCCGGAATCCATCCGCCTGGTTTATACCGGCGTGCTGCCGGAATGGCTTACCGGCAAGGACCTGATCCTCCACACCATCGGCGATATCGGGGTGGACGGGGCCCGGTATCTGGCCATGGAATTCACCGGCGAGGCCATCGCCGGGCTCTCCATGGCGGACCGCTTTTCCATGGCCAACATGGCCGTGGAGGCCGGGGCCAAGAACGGCATCATGGCCCCGGATGGAATCACCCTGGACTATGTCAAGGGCCGGACCCTGAGACCCTATACTCTGTATGAGAGCGACCCGGGGGCGCCCTATCTCTTCGAGAAGACTTACGAGGTCAGCGGCCTGGAACCCCAGGTGGCCTGCCCGTCTTCGCCCGGCAACGTGGTGCCGGTTTCCCGGGTCGGGGAGGTCCCCATCGATCAGGCGGTGATCGGCTCCTGCACCAACGGCCGGATCGACGACCTGCGTCTGGCCGCCAAGATCCTCAAGGGCCGCCGGGCGGCCAAAGACGTGCGCCTCATCGTCATCCCCGCCACGCCCCTGGTGTGGCGCCAGGCCATGGACGAGGGCCTGATGACCATCTTTATGGATGCCGGGGCGGTGGTCAGTCCGCCTACCTGCGGACCCTGCCTGGGCGGGCACATGGGCATCCTGGCCCCGGGAGAGACGGCCATCGCCACCACCAACCGCAATTTTGTGGGCCGCATGGGCCACACGCAATCCAAGGTCTACCTGGCCAGCCCGGCCGTAACCGCGGCCTCCGCCGTGGCCGGGCGCATCATCGGTCCCAAAGACTTGTAGCGCCGAGTTGCGGTAAAAAATTTACCGGCGGAACGCAGGGGCGCACCTATGGGTGCGCCCTCAGGGGGGGACACGCAGGCCCCCCCAAAATTGCCCATCGATTGCTAATCGGTATGGAGCCCAACCGGCAGTTTTTCCGCGCACAACACTGCGACAATGGGAGAAGATGACCCCAGAAAACGAAACCGGCTTAACATTTGCTTGACAAAAAAGCTCTAATAGTTATAAGGAATGTTAACTAGGCGATTTTTCTTTCATAATGGGTCATCTTCTCCCGGAAGTAATGGTTGAGAGGCTGGAAGGGCTACGAGGGTAGAGGCTTGAAAAGCCCGGGAAGCAAGCAGTGGCTGGCGTGGGCCTTGGCAACGGCAGTATTATTGTCAGGCTGCTCCGGGGTCTTGTTCGAGTCCAAGGGAAATCGCGGCACGTCAGAGCGCTTCAAGCTTGACTCCGGGGAAGACTGGGAAAGATACGATAACCATCCGCGCAGCCCCTCGGACAAAAGAAACAGCAATGATGAAAAGAGCATCATGCTGAAGAGTGTCAAGACTTTTTAACCGGTTCCGTCCCGGCGCCGGGCCCGCACCACCCGCTCCATACCGTTAAAATCCTTGATCGTCTCTATCCGGTCATAGGCCCCGGTTGCTTCCACCAAAGCCGCCACCTGGGGCGCCTGCCGATCCCCGACTTCCAGGAGCACCCAGCCTCCCCCCCTGACATACCGCTGCGCCTGCCGGACCAGCGGCCGGATCAGGTCCAGGCCGTCTTCGCCCCCCAGCAGGGCCCCGGGGGGTTCAAACGCCTTGATCTCCCGGGGCAGCCGTTCCCACTCGGCCCGGGGCACATAAGGCAGGTTGGCCACCAGCAAGGCAAACGCCGCCGCGGGCTTGAGTGCCGTCAGCAGGTCCGCCTGGAGAAAATGGACCCGAGGGAGCACCGCGTGCCGCCGGGCATTGTCCCGGGCCACGGCCAGGGCGGGGCCGGAAGTGTCCAGGCCCACCCAGGCCATTTGCGGCAACTCCTTGGCCAGGGCGATGACCAGCGCGCCGCTGCCGACGCCAACCTCAGCGCCCCGGAGGGGCGAGGTTTCAGGTTTCAGGTTTTTGGTTTCAGGAGGGGGTTCCTTCGCCACCTCCAGGGCCGCGGCCACCAGGGTCTCGGTTTCAGGGCGGGGGATCAACACCGCCGGGGTCACCCGGAAATCCAGGGACCAGAACTCCCGGTGTCCGGTGAGATAGGCCACCGGTTCGCCTTCCCGGCGCCGGACCATGAGGGCCTTGAAGCGGGCCAATTCATCGGGGTTGAGGGGTTGGTCGTAGCGCAGATAGAGGTCCAGGCGGCTGACGCCCAGGGTGTGGGCCAGGAGAATTTCGGCCGAGGCCCTGGCTTCCGGGACCCCTTTGGCGCGGAAATAGTCGGCGGTCCACCTGAGGGTTGCCAGGATGGTCCAGGATGCCTGAGGGACGGACATTTATACCAGATTCGCTTTCAAATGAAACCAATCAAATAGTTAACCTATTGATATTTATGATTCTATTAACCGAAAACCGAAAACTGAAAACCGAAAACGGTATTACGCCTGGGCCAGGGCCCGGGTCCGGTGATAGGCGATCAAACCCTGGAGGAGTTCATCCAGATCCCCGTCCAGCATGGTCTCCAGCCGGTAGAGGGTCAGGCCGATACGGTGGTCGGTGATCCGGCCCTGGGAGAAATTGTAGGTGCGGATGCGCTCACTCCGGTCCCCGCTGCCCACCTGGCTCTTGCGCTCCTGGGCGATTTTCTGCTGCTGTTCCTGCTGCTTGAGGTCGAACAGCCGTGACCGGAGCACCTTGAGGCCCTTGGCCTTGTTTTTGTGCTGGGATTTCTCATCCTGGCAGGAGACCACCAGGCCCGTGGGCAGATGGGTTATCCGCACCGCCGAATCCGTGGTGTTGACGCTCTGCCCCCCGGGGCCTGAGGACCGGAAGACATCGATGCGCAGCTCTTCGGGGCTGATCTGGACGTCCACTTCTTCGGCCTCGGGCAGGACGGCCACCGTCACCGCGGAGGTGTGAATGCGCCCCTGGGATTCCGTCGCCGGGACCCTCTGGACCCTATGCACCCCGCTTTCATATTTGAGCTGGCTGTAGACCTGGTGGCCGGAGATGGAGGCGATGATTTCCTTGAGACCGCCGATGCCCGTGGCGGAGTGGCTGAGGATTTCCAGCTTCCAGCCCTTGCGCTCGCACAGGCGGGTATACATCCGGAAGAGATCGGCGGCAAAGAGGCCGGCTTCCTCGCCGCCGGTGCCGGCCCGAATCTCCAGGATGACGTTCTTGTCGTCGTTGGGGTCCTTGGGCAGCATCAGGAAGCGGAGTTCTTCCTCTAATTGGCCGGCCTGATCCTTGAGGCCCTGGATCTCCTCCCGGGCATAGGCCTTCATTTCCTCGTCGGCCTCTTCCTTCACCAAGGCCTGGTTTTCCGCCAGTTCTTTCTCCACCTGCTGATAGCGGCGGAAAACCTGGATCACCGGCGCCAGGTCGGCGTGTTCCTTGCGATACTTATGGTACAGGTCCTGGTTATTGATGACCTCGGCGTCGGTCAGGGCGTCTTCCAGTTCCTGGTAGCGTTTTTCCAGGGATTCTAAACGATCGGTAATCATAGGAATATATCAGGCGCCAGGGCTCTCCGTCCCGGCCGACGATTCTCGGATTGGGGAAAATTATCTCACTATTTGAATATATTATTATAGATTAAAAACGTGTCCCCGGCAAGGAGGACGGCGGCATCTTGCGGACCAACGGGCGGATTATTGCTGGGATGGCGCTGACTCTGAACCGGCCACAACCTTGCCGAACTGGAGGTTATCCATAAGTACAAAGGTTGCGCCCGGCATTTTTGCTCCGGTACATCAGCTCATCGGCCCGGTGAATCAAAGTTGCCGGGCTATCTTGGAAACGGGCCAGGGTTACGCCCACGGAAATGGTCACGTGGAAGGAGCAGTCCGGCAGAGAAACCCAGGCGCTTTCCACCAGGGCGCGCAGCCGCTCGGCGATGAGCGCCATCTGGTCCGGATCTTTCAGCTTACTGATAACGCAGAGAAATTCTTCTCCGCCCCACCTGCCCACCAGGTCAAAGGAGCGGCAATTTTTCACGAGGGTCTGAGCTACCATTTTCAGGACCATATCTCCGGTCAGGTGGCCGAAGGTGTTGTTCACCTGCCTGAATAGGTCCACGTCAAGGAAAATCACCCCGAAAGGCCAGCCCATACGTCGCAATTCATTAAATTTGCCGACGATAAAGCTTTCCAGATAGGTGCGGTTGGCGATCTTGGTAAGCCCATCCAAATAGGCCAGGTCTTCCAGTTCCTTGAGGTGCTCCAGGGCCGCAACAGTGGCGGAATTGTCCCGGAAGATTTCCACCGCCCCGATAATTTTCTGCTGATTATCGGTAATGGGGGCGACCCCGATGGCTACGGGCAAGCGGTGCCCATCTTTATGGTGGAGGAAGACCGAGGCCGACCGGGGCTGGCCATCACTCAAGGTGTAGGACAGGGGGCAGTCGCCCTCGCACAGGGCCTTGCCCCGGATGTCCACGTGGCGCAACAGGTTGTCGGCGCAGCGCTTCCCCAAAACTTCCGCTCGGCTGAACCCGGTGATGCGCTCCGCCGCCTTATTCCAGAAAGTGATTCTCCTCTCCCGGTCAACGTAATAGACGCCGTCATACAGGTTGTCCAACAGAGTGGCATAGAAATCGGGACTGAGGTAATGCACTTCCACTTAGTGTCCCTCCGCCAGGCGGCGGATGATTTCCGGGATGGTGGCGGTGGCCAGGTGGGACATGGAGCCGCCCGCCAGAACCACCATCAGAGGGACCCCCATTTCGGCGGCGGCCGCCAGCATCAGGTCGCAGATGGCGAAATAGGCCGGCTCGGTGAGACCCAGGGAGCCGTAGTCATCCCGATGCGTGTCGAAGCCGTAATACCAGATGAGCAGGTCCGGTTTGAAGGCCGGGATCAAGGTCAGGTTTTGGCGCACCAGGTCCACGTACTGGCCGTCGGGGTCGGCGTGTGGATCCATGCGGTAGGCGTTGACGTCCACCTTGGTGCCGTCGCCGCTGGTGGAGTTGAGGCCGCAGAAGCACAGGTGGAAGACCTCGGGGTCGTCCCGCACCAACTGGCGGGTGCCGTCGCCGTGGTGGGCGTCGGTGTCCACGATGGCAAAGCGGCGCCAGGGGCTGATTTCCCGGGTGTGGGTCAGGGCGATGACCACGTCGTTGAAGCAGCAGGCCCCCCAGAACTGGCGAAAGCCGGCGTGGTGGCCGCCGGCGCCGATGAAACAGAAAGCCCGGTCGATAATGCCGGTGGCCAAATCCGCCATGCCGGCCACCACCCCGCCCACGGACTCGTACGCCGTGGAGCAGAAGCCGTCCCGGGCCACCATGTCCAGCATCTCCGGGGCGTGGACCTTGAGAACGAGTTCCTCGGACACCGGAGGGCTCTCGATGAGCCGCACATTGGGCCGGGCCAGGACCGGCTCCAGGGCCTCGGGAAAGTCCCGCAGCCGGTTGCCCACGGTCATATAGCTCTTGCGGCTGAAAGAGGGGTGGTAGTAGATGCCGATTTTTTTCATTTAATTCAATTAATAATAATAACTTATTAAAAAGTTAATAATTCATTATGTGTTCTTTTTTTTCTTACCTTTTTCAGAGGCATGAAGCCATATGTACAATCTTACCATCCTGTGATTAAAAATATATTCTCCTGGGACATCACCGGAACGGATTGCCTTTAAATTTTTCATTCTTTGCAGGAAGTTATTCAATTTACCTTTTTCGTTTTCTTTTAGTCCAGCCGCAATTTCAGATTTTTTAAATTTCATTGAAGTTGGCCCACTCATTCTTGATATCTTATTAAGAATAGAATGGTAATCTTCACTTCTCAAAGCCTTATATACTTGAAGATCTACATATTTTTTGCCGACATCATCCGCAGCATCTATTACGGCTAACAAAGCATCACTTTCGTCGATAACGCCATCCTTATCGGTCCAAAACGCCGCATCTCCGACTAAATGCATTATTTTAGGAAAGCCTGCCGAGTAATGTGTTAAGAAAAACATACCATCAGGTTTTACTGACATTTTAACAGATTCAAACGCTTTAATAAAGAATTCCTCCATCTCTTCATTATTCATAACATCAATATCAATAATATCAAAATATCTTTCGATTGGTTGATGCTTTTGAATCATTTCTCGACGACGCTCTTCCACCCCGCACAACATCAATAGTAAAGGGAACGGTTCTTTTGAAAGAGCGTTTGTATCAACCAACCCTTTAATAAAATGAGAAAACTGTGGGTCCGCAGTAATTCCATTAATCTCATCCAGAATTAAAAAAATACCCTTCACTCCTAAATCTTCAAGACGCTTTTTAGTTTCAGTAAGAAAACCTAACATGCCGAAAGGACTAGAAAGATTTGGGGCATCATTTTTTAATGCTTCGGCATTCACGGTAAAGCCGAAAAGTTGCTGTTTGCCTATATATTTTGCAAGCCAATTTCGGATATGCTCAGATTTTTTGGGGTCAAAAGCTCCCGATCTTAGAGTTGCCTCCAATACAACTTTTGCAACGTCAACAATATCCTTTGCACCTCCAAGCGTGGCATAAATCCCGTGGAGCCCATAATCTTTTTCTGCCAATGACTGGGTGAATCCAGCAATTGAACTCTTGCCAATACCGTATTCACCTTGAACATATATGCAAACAGGTTTCCCCTCAGCCACTTGCCGAACGCCGCGGTTTATTATCTTATCAATTTGCGCAGCCCGGCCTACAAATAGCTCAACGGGAACCGGTTGCCCTGGATAAAAAGGACTTTTCCCTTTGGTAAACTCTTCCATATTTACCTCTTAATTTAACTACCGAATAAACTGCCTATCCGGAGTTTAGTGGCCTGGAAAAACACGGGTCTTGCACTTGCCCAAAAAGTGAAAGGTTATTTTTTATCAGCCCGCACCCGCCCTTCCCACTGCTCGTATTTGGGGAAAAACAGGGTGAAAAAGCCCAAGGAGATCACCATAAAAATATAGAAATCCATGGAATTGCCGGCCAGCAAAAAGAGCACCAGGCCCAGGACCCCTACGGATTCACACAGGGCGAAGGTAATGATGGCGGTCAGGGACAATTTTTCAACCGATGGGGCCGGCAGGATTTTCTGCACCGCCTTGATGACCACGAACTGGGCTGCGGCCAGGGCCAGGAAGATATACTTGATGAGGGCAACCGTACCGGGGGCGAGGGTGGCAAAACCGGCGAAGGGCGCCAGCTGCCACTTGATTATTTCCACTACCCCGGCGTACACGAAGACCGAGGCGATCATGGCCAGGCCGATGAAGTTGACGGCCAGGTAACGCGCCTTCAGGGTGGTTAAGGACCTGGCCAGGTCCCGGCTGCCGCGCATTTAGGTTCACCTTTCTGTAGGTGGGTTGTTTCCGCTACCGGTCGGGCGACGCCAGCATACTCTTGAGCATGCCGGCGATAAACTTGTTGTCTTCGGCATTCAGGTTATTCAGAGCGGTTTCGCACCGGGCCACCCGCTCCCGGTCTTCGAGAAAGTGGGCCACGGCATCGGCCACCTTGATGGCGTCTTCCAGCACGCCGTGGACTTCCACCAGTTCCTGGACCGAGCCGGTCTTGTTTTCCCAGGCGGCGATGACGTCCAGGAGCCGCCGGTACTCCTTAAGCCAGTCCTGGAAGTTGTTCTCCATCTTCATGTAGCCTTCGGCGTCACCCACCACCCACAATTTGACCGTCTGTTTTTCGGCCTCGTTCAAGGGCTGATTGTTTTCCAGCTTGCCGACAATGGCGGCGATGGCCTCGGCGGTGGCCTGTTCAATGGCCTGCCGGATACTGTTTTTGCTCTGCACCAATTGGGTGGCTACGTAACCGTATGATTCCGAAGTATTGTCGGCCTGGGCCTGCTGCATGGCCTTGGACATGCCTTTGAGGAATTCCATGCTATCCTCCGGAGAAATCAACTTTTGGATAGATTCAGATAATTCTACCCCCTTTGCTCAAGGGGGCAGGGGGGATTAAAGAAGAGCCTGCTAATCCCCTAATCTCCCTTTAAAAGTGGGGACTTAAAACACCTGGTTTTCAGGTGTGGAGCGTTTTTTACCTGACAACTTGTCAATCAAAGCAAAACCGTCAACAGCACCGCATGACCGCCGGCGCCCCGAACCGGTCCCCGGGCCGGGGTTTTTTCGCCTCCACGAACTCCGGGGCCTTGACCTTGCCCAGGTCCTTGGTGCGAAAGCGGGTGATCAGGACGGCGCCCCCGGACACGGCCACCTTGATCCCCTTATCCGTGACCTCCAGGATTTCCCCGGGGGGAAGCGCGTGGTCGTCCATAAGGAAAGAGGCGTTGTAGAGTTTCACCGGCTCGCCCCGGAAGGTGGTGGTGGCGCCGGGCTGGGGATCGCAGCCCCGGATGAAGTTGAAAACCTGGCGGCCCGGCTGGTTCCAATTGAGGGCGGCCACCTTCTCGTCGCACGGCGGATCGTAGGTACCCTCGGAGTGATCCTGGGGAATCCGGGGGGCCTTGCCTTGGGCGATGAGGGCCACCGCCTCCAGACAGGCTTCCACTCCCAACTGATAAAGCTTGTTGAAGTAAAGCTCCCCGGTGGTTTCGTTGGGGCCGATTTCCACCTTTTTCTGCAGGAGGATGTCGCCGGTGTCGATACCTTCATCCACCCAGAAAATGGTGAGCCCCGTCTCCCGTTCGCCGTTGATCACCGCCCAGTTGATGGCCGAGGCGCCGCGGTATCTGGGGAGAATGGAGGGGTGGTAGCAGATGGACCCCAGCTTGGGGACGGCCAGGACGGGGCCGGGCACAATGTCAGTGACGAAGGCCAGGAGCGCCAGGTCGGGGTTGAGGGCCGCCATCTGCTCATAAGCCTGGGGGTCCTTCATGCGGGGCGGCTGATAAACCGGGAGGCCCGCAGCCAGGGCCGCGTCCTTGAGGGGGTCGGTCTTGCTGCCCCGGTCCGGAGGACAGAAGACGCCCACGACTTCTTGGCCCTGCTGGATTAATCCTTTCAGAACGTCGGCGCCAAAGGCCGCCTGGCCGATCAAGGCGATACGCATAAGGCCCTCCTCCTGCCTTTAAAAATTCAAGGTTTAAAGTTCAAAGTCCGGAGAACTCCAACTGCCCAGGCCAGATCGTCACGTGAGTTTTAAAAACCGTTTCCGGCAGCCGGGGCGGGAAACTGGCGCCGCCCCACCCCGAGCCGGCTAATGATGGTGTTCGTCAGGCTTTTTTTCCGGCTCCAGGGTGGAGGCATAGAAAGAGAGACCGCAAGCCGCCAGGATGGCAACCACGGCCACCGGGGCGCTATGGCCCCAGATGGCCACCCCGATGCAGACGAACACCAGGAGAACCAGGTAAGCCTGTTTTTTCCGATAACCTTGATTCGATTCCGTCATGACTAACCTCCCTAAAATATGGTAAAAAATCAGCTGGTTGGTCAATTCAAATCGGTAAAATGGGGCGCGGTGCGCACCCGACAAAACTCCGGCAATTACGCCCCACCTTGTGCCGCAAACTCAATGGCGAGATGAATTCGCCGGAGGGCCTCCTCCCGGCCCAGGATATGAATGATTTCAAAGAGGCCGGGGCTGGCGGTCTTGCCCGTCAAGGCCACCCGCACCGGTTGGGCCAGGTTGGCCATCTTCTGCCCAGTGGTTTGGGCCAGGTCGGTGAACAACCGATTTACGGACTCCTCCGAGGGGTCGGAGAGACCGGCCAGGCGCGCCGCAATCTCTTGGAGAATCGGGGCGGCGGCGGGCGTGAGGAACTTTTTGGCCGCCTTCTCCTCGTAGGGCCGGGGGTCCAGGAAATAGAACCGGGCCGCCGCGGCCATCTCCACCAGGGTCTTGCTCCGGGCGCTCAGAGTGGGCACCACCCGGGCCAGATATTCCTGGTCCGGCTCGGTGATTCCGTGGGCGGCCAGAAAGGGGGTCAGTGCACGGGCCAAATAGGGCGCCGGCATCTCCTTGAGATAGTGGCTGTTGAGCCACGAGAGCTTTTCTTCGTCAAAGACCCCCGGGGATTTGGTCACATGATCCAGGGTGAAAAAATCGATGAGTTCCTGCCGGGAAAATATCTCCTGGTCGCCGTGGGACCAGCCCAGCCGGGCCAGATAATTGGCCATGGCCTGGGGCAGAAAGCCTTGCTCCCGGTAGGCCAGAGCGGGCAAGGCGCCGTGGCGCTTGGAGAGCTTGGCCCGGTCTTTGCCCAACATCAGGGGCATGTGGGCGAACAGAGGCGGGGTGACATTAAGGGCCTCGTAAATCAGGAGCTGCCGGGGAGTATTGGGGATGTGATCTTCGCCCCGGATGACGTGGGTGACCCGCATGGTGATGTCATCCACCACGACCGCAAAATTATAGGTAGGAATGCCGTCGGTCCGCTGGAGCACCAGGTCGTCGAGTTCCTGGTTGTCGAAGGCGATGGGGCCTTTAATCTGGTCATCCCAGTGCGTGACCCCGGTGGGGCGGGTCTTGAAACGGACGGCGGTATCCGGCCCGGCCGGCAGATTAAGCTCCCGGCAGTGGCCGTCGTATTTGGGTTTTTCACCCCGGGCCATAGCGGCCTGGCGGGTCTTGGCATCCATGGGCGGGCAGTTGCAGTAATAAGCCGCGCCGCTGGCCAACAAGCGGCTGATGTATTCCCGATAGAGGGGCAGCCGTTCCATCTGGCGGTAAGGGCCCTCATCCCAGTCCAGGCCCATCCAGGTCATGGCTTCCAGGATCTCGGTAATGAACTTCTCCTGGGACCGCTCGCGGTCGGTGTCCTCGATCCGGAGAATGAAGGTCCCCTGATAATGCCGGGCAATGAGCCAGTTGAACAGCGCCGTGTGGGCGCCGCCCAGGTGGAGGGCGCCGGTAGGGCTGGGGGAAAAGCGGGTGCGCACTTCTGACATGTTAGCTTCCTTTAGGGCTACCGGCCTTTTTACCATAATTTTCAAGCCATGGCCAGGGAATTTCCCCGGCGACAACCGGGGCGGAGCCGTTACGGGACGAGCCTGGGATTCTCCCGGCGCCGGGGGAAATCGAATTGCCCGTCAAGGCAAAAACTGTTAAAAGGAATGACGTTAGCCGAAGAGGTTGTCGAATCGCGGCCTGATTAAGATAAACTATTATTTTGATCTGATAAGTTTTTTCGGTGGTACAGGCTTTTCAGCCTGTGCGGACCGCTTGGCGGGCGCAGATGCCCGCCCCACCAACTAATGTGTTAACCCGATCCCGTAGCCGCCGGGACTCCGACCTGGAAATACCGATGCCCAAAAAGCCACAACCGTTGAGGCCCAAGAATCACGATTGGTCCCGCTTTCTGATCGAGAACACCCCGGGGGCGGTAATTACTGCGGATCAGGAGGGGCGGATCACCGAATTCAACCCTGCGGCCGAGAGGTTGACCGGTTTTAGCCGGGGGGAGGCCATGGGCCGCCCGGCTGAGGAAGTTGTCCACCTCCGGGGGGCCGACCCGAGCGCCTGGAGCCAGGTATTGCAGGGGCAGCAAGAGGTAACGGAGGAATTCTCTCTGCGCAACCGTTCAGGTCAGGAGGTGCCGGTGATGATCAGTGCCTTCGCCCTCCGGGACGATGGCGGCGTCCCCCAGGGCGGGGCCATCATCATGCGGGACCTGACCCCGGTAAAGCGTCTGGAGACCGACCGCCGCCACCTGGTCAACATGTTCGCCCATGACTTGAAAACCCCGGTGGTGGCCACCGCCGGGCTGATCCGGCGGATCATCCAGGGGAAACTGGGTCCGGTTGCCGCCCCGCAATTGGCCTACCTCCAGACGGTTGACGTTGAGTTGGAACGTCTGGAAAAGCTCATAACCCGGTTTCTGGAGTTCGCCCGCCTGGATCTGCGGATTATGACCCCCCAGATCGAGGTCCTGAACGTCCTGGAGGAGTGCCGGCAAGTCTTGAATCTGCTGCAGCCGCTGGCGGAAGCCAAAGAGATCGCCTTGGAAACCGATTTTGCCCCGGAGGTGCCCGCCCTCAGAGCCGATCCGCTCCTGTTGCGGCGGGTGCTGCAAAACCTGCTGGAGAATGCCATCAAGTTTAGCCCCCGCCGCAGTCAGGTCAGGTTGGAGGTCCGGGTGGAGGACCCGGCCATCCGGTTTGCCGTTTACGACCAGGGACCGGGGATCGCTGCCAATGATCTGGCCCATATCTTCGAAATCTTCTATCGGGGCCAGCGGGAGGGGGATACCCAGGGCTTCGGCCTGGGGCTGGCCACGGTCAAGCGGATCATTGACGCTCACGGCGGCCGCATCTGGGTGGACACGGCCCCCGGCCGCGGCTGCACCTTTTCTTTTACGTTTCCCCTGGAGGCGATGGCGCCAGAGGATGGTTCCCGCCGCTAAAATGCTGAGACCGGGGGGAGCTGGTAGTCCGCCCGCCCCGGTCAATTTCCCGCCTGGTTTCCGGTCCCCGGACTGATTTACGTGAAGCTGAAACGGTTTTCAGAGAAGAGCTTCAAACACGTCTGGACCACGGTGGGGTCGTAGAGAATCCCCTGATGCCGGGAAATTTCCGCCATGGCCTGCTCAATACCCAGGGCCGGGCGATAAGGGCGGTGCGAGGCGATGGCCTCCACCACATCCGCCACGGCTAAAATTCTTGCTTCCCGGATAATATCATGATCCAAAAGTCCGTGGGGATAGCCTGAGCCGTCGAGCCGCTCATGGTGTTGCAACACCGCCAGGGCCACCGGCCAGGGAAAATCTATGTCCTTTAAGATGTCGTATCCGGCCTGGGGATGTACTTTGATCAGGTTAAATTCGTATTCGCTCAAGCGGCTCGGTTTGCTGAGAATCTCCCCCGGTACGGCGATCTTCCCCAGGTCATGGAGAAATCCTATGACGCGTATGCCCTCGATATAATCGGGTGATTCCCCCAGCTCCTTAGCCAGGGCGCAGGCGAGTTGGACGACCCGCCTTTGGTGGCGGGCCGTATACGGGTCTTTCGATTCCAACGTGTTGGCCAGGGCCTGGACCGTCCCCTTCAAGGCCTTCTGTAAATTTTTGAAACTTTCCGCCACGGTTTGTTCGGCGTCCACGCGGTAGCTGATATCCCGGACATACTTGATTACTCCCTTCATTCTTCCTGTGGTGTTGCTTAACCAGGGGAAAGAATGCACCTCTAACCAGCCCACGTTCCCGCCACCGTCGCCTTTCAGGGGCAGGGTTTCGGAATGCGGTTCACCGGTGAGCATGGTGCGATAGGCGGGACATGGCTGACAGGGTTCGGACCGGCCGTGATGGGCCGCATAGCACTTTGCCCCCACCAGCGGCAGCGCATGCTGGTACCACTTCTCCATGGTGGGGTTGACCTTCACGATAGTAAAGTCTAAGTCGATGACGCTAATTCCGTCAAGAATACTGGCAAAAATGCTGGAGAGAAATCTTTCTCCCTCTTGCAAGGCTTCTGCGGTTTGTTTCTGTGAGGTAATATCGAAGAATATGCCGCTCACATATTGAACCTTACCACTCTTATCGCAAACTATCTGACTTCTTTCTTGAATCCACAGAAAATTATTGTCCCGGTTTCTAATCCTATATTCCCTCACATAGGATTTGTCGGTTTTTAATCCCTGCACAAACGCTTGTTTGACTGTATCAAAGTCTTCTTCAAGAACTAAATCGGTCCACTTGCGCTGCCTGGATTCGAAATCATTTCTGGGGTATCCGGTCAGCGCTTCGATTTTTTGATCAAAGAAATCAACGGACCCATCTACATAGCCTTTAAATACCACGGCCGGAATATTGTTTAACAGTAACGTAAAATCATGGTCGCTTTCCAAGAGCACCTCTATGGCTGGCTGACAGTCCGGGTTTGTTTCCCCAAGACCTTCGGCTAATGTGGAGGCCTTTTCCCTATTTCCCGGCGGTCGTGGCGGTTGGTGAGAACAAACCAAGAACTGACGCATTTTATTGAGCACCCGGCTATCTCCACTCTGATACGCTGGTTCGGTCCCGCCCAAAGCAGCAACTCCAGATCCAGCGATTCCCCCTTAAAAACCCCTACAGATTAAAGGGCGGGATGGCGGTTCACAATAGGAGAATTTCCTAATACTGGAGGGATAAATCCCTGGTTTTGGATTCCCCAAAGGATGTGGCGCGTTTGGTAGGTGGCGTCTTGGAGAGCCCCGGGCATGAGGTAAGGCAGAGGAACTAATAGCAAAGACCCATCAATCGACGAGTATTTGTCATTCTGAGGGCCGCGAAGAATCTTTCTTTTGAAGCCGCCGGGATTCGCAACGAAGCTGCGCTGCGTTCAGAATGACATGAGTATTAAGAGTTTTTTTAACTGCGGCTTTATATGAAAAGAGCCCGGTGGGGCGGGCCTCCGTGCAGTGGGGCGGGCGTCCCCGCCCGCCAATGGAATTCCCGGCCAGAGACGGCCGCCCCACTAACACCCTCTATTTTTTCATTTTTCGTTGTGTCCGTGAGGAAATGATCGTTCGTATGAAACTGCGCCGCGCTGTTAAGCCGGCCTGCACCCACAAAAATGCCGCCTCATTCAAAGCCTCCCGATGACCTTGGCCGCCAGGGCCTGGATAGCGGCCATATAAACCGTGAAGCCCTGGAGGAGGATGTCGTTGTGATTGGCGTGGGGGATTTTGAGCAGGGTCTTGTCCGGAGCGGCCGAGGCGTTGTACAGGGCCTGGCCGTCGCGGGCGGGAATGATGTGGTCGTCCTCGGCGTGGATGATCAGGGTAGGCCCGGGATAGGCCCTGATCTTGTCGACGTTGCGGAAACCGGCCGTTTCCTTAAACCCGATGGCGCCCAGGTTGACGCCCAGGAGCTGCAGCAATGGGCCGGCATAGGCAAAGCCGCTCTCCACGATGAGAGCCGCGATCTGTTCGGGGTAGGAGGCCGCCAGTTCCAGGGCCGGGGCGCTGCCCAGGGACCGGCCCATGACCATCAGGGGACCCGTGTAGCCTTGCTCCGGCAGCCATTGCCGGGCGAAGGCCAGGATGGTGTGGCAGTCCCGCATCATGGCGCTTACCGTCGGGGCGCCGGTGGACCGGCCGTAACCCCGGTAATCCACCGGCAAAAAGTTGACGCCCTGGCGCCGGTAGAAGGGGGCCAGTTCGTCATAATCAGCCACGATCTCGCCGTTGCCGTGGAAAAAGAGGATAGTGGGGGCGGCCGCGGCAGCCGGATGAAAGCGGGCCCCCACCACGGTGTGGTCATCCACCGGGATGAGGAGGTCCCGGGCCTCGGTCTGGGCGCCGCTTAATCTGAATTCGGGACGGGGGTGGAACAACCGCAGCAGCACTTCAGGCACGTCCAAGGGGGAATAATCAAAGGTGTCCAGGGTCATCATGGATACGGCTCTCCTTCCGGCGGCAAAAGTGCCCTGACGAAATTTTACTATACGGCCCAAGCTTTTGCGAATAAATGGGCAAGTGGGTCCAGGCGGTGGAAAGCCGCCCCATCCGGGAGCCGGTTCAGCCCGGGGCGGCCCGGGACCGGGAAATGGCGCCGGCCCCGTCAAAAACTTGCTGGCGTTGACCCCCTCTATCAGGTACAATGCCGCCCACCTGAGGTTCTCAGAGCAACGAGACCTCAAAAGACTATTTTTTTTGTCATTCTGAGCGCAACCTATGACCAGGGGACCAACCCGGGTGGGAGCCCCGTTATCAGTTAATTTCCAGGAGGGTAAGAATATCATGACAAGAAAAACCGCCATATCCGGGGTGTTGATCGCCGGGGCCGTGATCCTGTTGTCGGCCATGACCCTGTTGGCCCAGGACAAGATGTTCCACTATAACTATTCGTTCAAGCCCGGTTCGGAGCCGGATGGGTTCAGGGGCATGAAGTGGCAGACGGACATCGCCACCCTGGACCCGCTGCACACCATGGAAGTTATCGAGATAATGGGACCGTTTGTTTACTATAAAAAAAATAAGGAAGACCTACAGCTGGTGACGGTCAAGCTCGATAACATCATCTATGAATTCTGGAACGGCAAGTTTTCCGGAGTCATCGTTAAGGTAAGAGGTGACAACCAATTCCAAATCTTGAAAGAATATGTTTTCGCCCGGTTCGGCCAGGGACAAAGGTCAAAAGCCTTAGAACAATTAAATGTCCCTGATTTCTACTATAACGGAGTTAAGACGAGAATGTATCTGAAATTCAGTGACATTGACCGCACCGGCGAGCTCAGCTCGTATTCCATTGCGCTCCTCAACAAACAACAACATATCGACACCTTGTATCTGCGGGAAAGGGCAAAAGAAAAAATCAAAGATTGGGAAAAAAACCAGAGCAAGTAATCCTGTTTTCGCATTGAAAAGCGACAAACCAGGTAGGGGCGGACCTATGTGTCCGCCCTGTGGTGCGGTTTTTAGGAGAAAAACGAGGATCAAGGCCTCACGACGTTGGCTGCGGTCAAGGGCTCATTCCTGCTGTTTCCCATGGCGCTCTTGCCCACCCCCTCTGATAATATAAGATTTTTTTTGCCGAGTCCATGTGATAGAATGCCGGGAAGTTTGCTGAGCCCCCAAACCCTGGGGCAGGCCTTGCCCTGCCGGGGTCAAATATCTCATCGCCAAACAGGATCGCATGGGTAAGCAGGTCACCTTCAAGCCCTACGAGGTAACGGTCGAGGTGCCGGACGGGGAGAACCTGTTGCGGGCCGCCCTCCTGGCCGGGGTCCACATCAATGCCTCCTGCGGCGGCGAGGGCGTCTGCGGCAAATGCAAAATCCTGCTGGAATCGGGGGAACTCGAAAGCACCCGGTCCGGCCTCTTAACCGACGAGGAGTGGGACCTGGGATACCGCCAGGCCTGCCAGTGCCTCGTCCGCGGCGACGTGGTGATCCGCATCCCGCCGGAATCCCTGCTGGACCGGCGCACCCTGACCCGCCCCCGGAGTGGCGTCAACCTGCGCCCCAGCCCCATCGACCTTGAGGCCATAAAGTCCGCCGGGCTCTATAACCCGGCCTTTCAGAAGAAATTCCTGGCGCTGCCGCCGCCTTCCCTGGCGGACAATGTCTGCGATCTGGCCCGCCTGGAGCAGGGCCTGTCCCGCCAGCACGGCCTGGACAGCCTGGCGGCCGATTTCTTCATGCTGCGCCATCTGGCCCAAGTGATGCGCCAGGATAACTTCCGGGTCACCGCCACCCTGGACTTTGCACAGCGGCGCTCCCGGAAGCCTCGGGTAGTGCAGGTCGAGTCCGGCGATACCACCGCCCGCCACCATGCCATCGCCATTGACATCGGCACCACCACCGTCTGGGTCCAGATCCTGGATTTGGCCGCGGGCAAGATCGTCGGCACCGGGGCGGATTACAACTCCCAGATGAGTTACGGGGACGACGTCATCACCCGCATGGTCTTCAGCCAGAAAGACCAGGGACTGCAAAAGCTCCAGCGCTCCGTGGCCGCCACCATCAACCAGGTAATGCACCGGGTCCTCAAAAAGCACCGGCTGCCGGTGACGGAAATCTCCCACATCACCGTGGCCGCCAACACCACCATGACCCATCTGTTCTACGGCATCGACCCCAAGTATATCCGCCTGGCCCCCTACACCCCCGCCGCCTGCCACCTCCCGCCGGTCCGGGCCCGGGACCTGGGTCTGGAAGTGCCGGACCACGTGTTCATTTATTCGGTGAGTTCCGTGTCCAGTTACGTCGGCGGCGATATTGTCTCCGGGGTCCTGGCCTCGGGGATCTACAAAGACCCTAAGCTGACCCTGTTCATCGATATCGGCACCAACGGCGAGATCGTCATCGGCAACCAGCAGTGGCTGGCCTGCGCCGCCTGCTCCGCCGGACCGGCCTTCGAGGGCGGCGGCATCAAGTTCGGCATGCGGGCCGCCTCCGGCGCCATCGAGGAAGTGAGCCTCAATCCCGAGACCTACGAGCCCATGATTATCACCATCGACATGGTGAAGCCCAAGGGCATCTGCGGCTCCGGCTTGATCAACATCCTGGCGGCCATGATGGAGGCGAACATCATCTCCCCCAACGGCAAGTTCCGGGACGACCTGAACACGCCGCGCATCCGCCTGGGCGAAGAGGGCCGGGAATTTGTCCTGGCCATGGCCCCCGACACCCAAAGCGGCCAGGACATCACCCTGAGCGAAGGCGACATCGACAACCTGATGCGGGCCAAAGGGGCCATGTTTGCGGGCTACGTCACCCTGCTGGAAAACGTCGGCCTCAGGCTCGAGGATTTGGAGCAGGTGATTCTGGCCGGGGCCTTCGGCAATTTCATCAACATCGACAACGCCATCGCCATCGGGCTCCTGCCCGACCTGCCCCGGGAAAACTACCACTACGTCGGCAACGCCTCACTCCAGGGGGCGTCGCTCCTGGCCTTCTCCCGGGACCTCCTGGAGGAAGAGCGCCGGGTGGCCGACATGATGACCAACTTCGAACTCTCCGAGACCCCGGGCTACATGGACCAGTACATCGCCGCCCTGTTTCTGCCCCACACCAGGATGGAATACTTCCCCAGCGTCACTAAACGTCTGACGGCCGGAAACGACTAATCAAATCAGCTTTTGGGGGTTCGCACTGCGCACCATCAATCCTCTACCCCAGCTTTTTCAGCAGCCAGGCCATGTTGTCCGCCAGGTCGGTGACGGTCTTGAGGCCTTCGGCGTCATTGGCCGCGTCGCCGGGATTTAAGCCGTAGGCGATGGGCCAATAGCTGGAACCCGGCACGAACATCCCACAGATGCAGAACCATAACTGGAGCTGGGCGTAGGTGAAATTGACCCCGGCCCGGCGGGCCACCACGATGGGGCTGCCCACCTTGCGGGCGAAATGGTTGTCCCCCATGCGGGCCACGAAACCGGCCCGGTTCAGGAGCGCCCAGAGGTCCGGGGTGGCGGAGCCGAAATAGACCGGAGAGCCCACAATGAGCCCGTCCGCCGCGGTCATGGCCTCGAAGACCGGCATAAAATCGTCTTCCTGGGCGCAGCGGTTCTTGTCCTTGGCGCACTTCATACAGGCCAGGCACGGCCGGATGTGTTTGCCGTGCAGCGACAGGTATTCGGTAGCGATCCCGTGGCCCTCCAGCACCTTTAGGGCGGTTTCCAACAGCAGCCGGGTGTTTCCCTGGGGCCGCGGCGACCCGGATATGGCCAGCACCTTCATAATCTCTTGCCTCCCTGGGGGTAATGTATCTCTGAATTATCCCTACCTCACACATTATAAAGATGAATGGGCCTTCTCCCCACCCCTGAAATACCGAAAAAATGCTTGACTGCGAGATTGGTGCGGCATATATTGTGAGTGAACAGTCACTCACTTAAAGGGCGAGCCTGAAAGAAATCGCCTTGCAAGCTGGGCGACCCAACGGGTCGCCCCTACGGCGGCAATTCATACCGATTAACGTTCAGGATAATTTCTGTAGGGGGGAACCCGTGACTGTAGGGGGGGACCTGTTACTACTACGTTAAGTGTTGACATATAAATCTTTTTGTGTGACCATGGGCGCATGGATAAGAGCGATCTGATGGAGGCCCGTGGTCGCCTGGAGTCCTTCATAGAGCCACTGTTGCCCTTGCTGGGTCGTTCCGAGCGGCGTCTTTGGGGCACGTTTTACGTGCAAGGACTGCTCCTGGAAGGAGGGCGCAAAACCGCTGCTGGCATAGCGCGGCGTTATGGTGGCGATGTCCAGGCATTGCAACAGTTCCTCAACCAAAGTCCCTGGGACTGGGAGGTGGTTCGCCAGGCCTTGGCGCGACAGATGATAGCACTGTCCTCGCCACGAGGGGCCTGGATCCTGGATGACACCGGTTTCCCGAAAAAGGGCAAGCACTCCGTGGCGGTGGCCAGGCAATACTCGGGCACCTTGGGCGGGGTGGGGAACTGCCAGGTGGCTCTCAGCTTGAACTACGCCACTTCTGAGGGATGCTTCCCGGTAGATTTCCAATTGTATCTGCCCAAGAGCTGGGCGGATGATGTGGAGCGGTCGAAAAAGGCGAGTATTCCGCCGGACATAACGTTTCGGCCTAATTGGCAGATCGGACTGGGGCTGCTGGATCAGGCCCAGGCTTGGGGACTGCCCAAGGCAGTGGTGGTGACCGATGCCGCGTATGGGATCATTACCGCTTTTCGCCAGGGCTTGCAGGAACGGAGATATCATTACGTGGTGGCGATTTCCAAGGAGATCGGGGTGTGGACCGAACCGCCTGCGGCCAGCGTGCCTCTGGCGCCTGGTCGCGGCGGGCCTCGCCGACGCGTCAAGGGTCTGCCGCCCCCCGTCAAAGTCTGGGAGGTCGCACAGAGCCTGCCGCCCGCGGCCTGGTGTGACCTTACCTGGCGAGAAGGCAGCAAAGGGCCGCTGAAGAGCCGTTTTGCCGCCCTCCGGGTACAACCTTCCTACGGCCATGACCGCGGCCTGGTCACCGAGCCGATCTGCTGGCTCCTCATCGAATGGCCCGGGGGAGAAGCAAAACCCGCGGGGTACTGGCTGTCGAATCTGCCGGAAACTACCGCCTTGCAGGAATTGGTCTATTGGGCCAAAATTCGCTGGTGTATTGAGCAAAATTATCAACAGCTTAAAGACGAACTGGGGCTGGACCACTTTGAAGGTCGCTCCTGGGGTGGCTGGCACCGCCATGTGACCCTGACCATGATAGCTTTCAATTTCCTGGTTATGGAAGGTTTTCGCTCTAAAAAAAACTATTGGGTGGACCCTCCCACGTGCCCGGAGAGAACTCCAGTGGGTAATTATGACGTTTTTGGGCTTCTGTCCCAGTTGCAAACGACCAGTCATCATTAATGACACTTAACGCAGTAGTACTGTGTGTCCCCCCTGAGGGCACACCCATGAGAAATGTGCGCCCCTACGTTTCGCCGGCAATTTGTTGTACCTAAATTTGATGGCCTGATAAAGAAAATGCGATCCAAAGAACAAACCAAAGACCTGATTGCCCGCACGGCGCTGCGCCTTTTTGTGGAGCAGGGCATCGACGGCACTACCATCCGGGACATCGCCGCCGCGGCCGGCATCGCCGAAGGCACCCTCTACCGGCATTATGCCGGCAAAGACGCCCTGGCCTGGGAGCTGTTCAGTAAAAATTACACCGCCTTTGCCCTGGAACTCCAGCGCATCCAAGCCGGTGAGGCCAGCCTGCGAGCCAAACTGGACGCCATGGTTAGGCAATGCTGCGCCTTTTTCGACCGCGACCCGGTGCTGTTCAGTTACCTCCTCCTGGCCCAGCACGGGCAACTCCAAAAAGTGACCCCGGAGATGGCCAATCCGGTGGAGGTGGTGCGCGAAGTCCTGGCCGCAGGGATGGACCGGGGCGAGATTCCCGCCGGCGACCCTGACGTGGCTGCGGCCATGGTCCTGGGCATCGTCTTGCAGGTAGCGGTCTTCAAGATTTACCAGCGCCTCACCCAGAGCCTGACCAGCCTGGCGGAGGTCCTGGTGGCGGCCACCTGGCGGGTGGTGGCCGGCTGATCTCTGAGTAGGTCTGGCGTCTTCGCCCGCCATGCAACCGTTGACGGTGCGTGAAACGCACCATCCGTTAAACTTTGGTGGCCCAGGTTTTCAACCTTTGCACCAGCACCGGTAAGATACCGGTGCCACCAAAGACTTTTCAGGACAGTTCCTCATGGGCCTTAAGCCCACCCGTAAAGCATGAAAAGGTCAGTGGGGCGGGCGTCCCCGCCCGCCAACCGGTCCACCCAGGCTGGAAAGCCTGTGCCACCGGAAGAACTTTTCGTAGCAGGTTCTGAGCCTTGTGCACCTTGCGTTTTACCGGCTGGCCCGGGGGGATCATCCCCTTGATTTTTCCCCTCTCATGGGCTATTTTCTCTAGCATAGATTTGTTATAGAGGTACTCATGTCGCAGGAAGACATCAAGGCTAGGATCAAGGCGGCGGCCCCGGAGGGCAAGATCGCCTGCGCCGCGGCCTTTCGACTGGCAGAGGAACTGGGCCTCTCCCGGAAAGACTTGGGGGAGTTGCTCAACGAGCTCAGGATCAAAATCATTCATTGCCAGCTGGGTTGTTTCTGATATGGCCCACCTGTTCGGCCCGGTTCCGTCTCGCCGCCTGGGGCGGTCTTTAGGGGTTGATCTCATCCCCCCCAAGACCTGCACCTATGATTGCATTTATTGCGAGGTGGGGCCTACCACCTGCCGGAGTCAGGAGCGCTTTTCCTACCAGACGGAAGCCATTATCGAAGAAATGGCCAAGTATCTCAAGAACCAGGGCGCCAGGCCGGATGTCATCACCCTGGCCGGCTCCGGTGAACCCACCTTGAATCTCGGGTTGGGCCGCATCATCCGGGAGATCAAGGCCATGAGCCCGATTTCGGTGGCCGTGCTCACCAACGGTGCCCTGCTGTATGACCCCGAGGTGCGCCGGGAACTGGCCGCGGCTGATATAGTCCTGCCCTCCCTGGACGCGGCCCGGGAAGAGACTTATCGCACCATCAACCGGCCCCTGCCGGAGCTCTCCCTGGACTCCTTGCTCGATGGCCTTATGTCCTTCCGCCGGGAGTACCGGGGCCAAATCTGGCTCGAAGTCATGCTGCTCAAAGGTCTTAATGACACCGAAGCGGAATTGACCCTTTTGCGCCGGGCCCTGGAAAAAATCGCCCCGGACAAGATCCAGCTCAACACCGCGGTGCGGCCGGTGGTGGATGATGCCGCCCGGCCCCTGGATCAGGCTGAGATGGAGGCCGCCGCCGCCACCCTGGGCGGGCCGGTAGAGGTCATCGCCTCTTTTTCCCGGGCGGACATTGCCGGCAGCCCGCGTCAGGATGACGATTTGGTGGAAATGCTCTCCCGGCGTCCCATGACCGCCCCGGACCTGGCCCAGGCCCTGGGCCTGCCGCTGGTGCAGATCGTCGCCCGGCTGAAACGTCTCCAGGACTCGGGCCGCATTTCCCATGACCGTTACCATAACGAGGAATTTTACCGCAGCTCAGAAATCGGTGCAGCCTAATCCCAAGGCGACTGAGCACTATACGGGTCATACATGAAGAAGTTGGACCGGATAAAAATAACTAATTATAAATCGATCCGGGACCTTGACCTGGAATTGAGTGATTTGAACGTTTTTATCGGTGCGAATGGCTCCGGTAAATCAAATTTTATCGGCGCGTTCAAATTCTTAAATCATCTGATCGAAGGAAACTTGCAAACCTATACCGCCGCACAAGGCGGGGCGGATATTATTCTGCATTTTGGGCGTAAGCACTCAGAAGACATTTCATTTTCCTTATCTTTTAATAACGGCATCAATGGGTATGAATGTAGGTTAGCGGCAGGTGCTGAAGATAATTTTTTCTTTATAAGAGAGATCGCATGGTTCCATAATAAAGCACATCCAACGCCCAAAATGGAATCATTGGGAAGAGGACATCTTGAATCAAAGATTTCAGCAAAACCTACCCGTATATCTGGCTATGTAATGGGCCACTTAGAAAGTTGGAAACTTTATCATTTCCATGACACCAGCGATAGCGCCAAGGTAAAGCTGACTGGCCATTTGGAAGATAACCGGTTTCTCAGGCCCGACGCCCGCAATCTGGCGGCTTTTCTCTATCGTTTGGAGCAAACTCATAAAGATCATTTCGATAACATCCAGGATGCCATCCGTTTGGTGGCGCCTTTTTTTGACCGTTTCAATCTTAAACCCCGGTGGGCGAATCCGGATACAATCCTCCTGGAATGGCTGGAGAAAGGCAGCGATGCCTATTTTAATGCCTCGGTCCTCTCGGATGGAACTCTGCGGTTCATTTGCATGGCCACCCTGTTGCTCCAACCCCAATTGCCATCGGTGATTCTGGTGGACGAACCGGAATTGGGGCTGCACCCATCCGCCATCTCGGTATTGGCGAATCTCCTGCAAAGCGCGGCGAAACGGACTCAGGTGCTGATTTCAACCCAATCGGTAACCCTGGTGAACCATTTTGAACCCCAAGATGTGGTGGTAGTGGAGCGGGAGGAAGGTCAAAGCGTATTTCGACGGTTAGATAGAGCAGATATGACGAATTGGCTGGACGATTACAGTCTCGGTGATCTCTGGGAAAAGAACGTCATTGGCGGGCGTCCCTAATTTATGCAGACAATTCTGGTTCTGGTGGAAGGGCAGACCGAGGAGAAATTTGTCAAAGAAGTTTTGACTCCACATTTTCATAATTATAATAAACACCTCATCCCGACGATTGTGAATACTAAGATTGTCAAGAGCGGCCGTAATTTTAAAGGAGGAATAGTCTCTTATAGGCAAGTCAGAAGAGATTTGATGCGATTATTAGGGGATACCGGCGCCCTGTGCGTCACCACCATGTTTGATTTATATGGACTTCCCGACGAGTTTCCTGGCCGCAATGATGCACCAGCTTTACCTTATGACAAAGTGCAACACATAGAGGATGCTTTCAAAAAAGATATAGCTCACCCCCGATTTCTCGGAAACTTAACCCTACATGAGTTCGAGGGACTCCTTTTTACTAAGCCGGCAGAAATCGCCAAGGCGCTGTATGATCCAGATAAAGAACTTGAGCTTAATATAATCAGAGCATCATTTAAGACTCCAGAAGAGATTAATGATAATCCCAATACTGCTCCGTCTAAAAGGCTGGAAGGTATCTTCCCTATTTATAATAAACCTTTTTACGGCATGGTAATTTCCAAACGTATTGGACTACAGGCAATAAGAGCAGAATGTCCCCATTTCCATGAATGGGTAAGTCGTTTAGAAAATTTACACTAATAAAGATTTTTCAAAGATTTAATAAAGGACCGAACAGCTAATCCTAATACGGCAATAACTTTCTGAGAATTTCTATCCGCAATTCGGGGGATACGGAATATGCACGGCAAATTCGACGTGGGGCTGGATATCGGCTCGGTAAGCGTCAATCTGGTGATCATGAATCCCGAGGGGGAGGTGGTCAAGGAAGTCTACCGCCGCCACATCGGGGCGCCCTCCCGCACGGCTTTAGACCTCCTGGAGTCCCTGGAATTTCCGCTGACGCAGTGCTGGCTGGTGGCCTGTACCGGCATGGGGGGCCAACGCCTGGCGGAAATCCTAGGCGGCCGGTTCATCAATGAAGTCATCGCCCAGGGGCGGGGGACGCACCATTTTGCGCCCCAGGCCCGCACTATCATCGACATGGGGGGCGAAGACGCCAAGATGATTATGGTGGCGGAGGAAGACGGCCACCTGATCATCGAGGATTTCGCCATGAACACCATGTGCGCTGCCGGGACCGGCTCGTTTCTGGACCAGCAGGCGCACCGGTTGGGCTACAGCATCGAAGATTTCAGCGAACTGGCCTTGAAATCCACCACCCCGCCCCGGGTGGCCGGGCGCTGCAGCGTCTTTGCCAAGACCGACATGATCCATCTGCAGCAAGGCGCCACGCCGGATTACGAGATCATCGCCGGCCTCTGCCAGGCCATGGCCCGGAACCTCAAGAGCAATATCGCCAAGGGCAAGTTTTTCGCTCCGCCCATCGCCTTTCAGGGCGGCGTGGCCCACAACCTGGGGGTGCGCCAGGCCTTTAGGCTCGTCTTCGGCCTGGATGAGGCCGGGCTCATCATTCCGCCGCACTTTTGCGCCCTGGGGGCCGTGGGCGCAGTGCTGGTGGCCCGGGAAAACCCGCCGGCTGATTTCCACCTGGACCTGAACCCCCTCCGGGAACACCTGGAGAAGGACGAGGACCAGTCCCGGCGCCTGCCGCGGCTGACCCCGCCCAAGGCCTTGGGTCCTGAGGACTATGAGGTGATCGACCTGCCGGAGGACGGCTCGGTGGTGGAGGGCTACCTGGGCATCGACGTGGGTTCCATCAGCACCAACGTGGTGGTCATCGACGCCGGGATGCGGGTGCTGGCCCGGGAATACCTCATGACCGCGGGCCGGCCGCTGGAGGCCATCACCGAAGGCCTGCGCCGGGTGGGCGCCAGGTTAGGTGACCGCATCAAGATCATGGGCGCGGCCACCACCGGTTCGGGGCGCTACCTCACCGGGGATTTTATCGGCGCCGACGTGGTGCGGAACGAAATTACCGCCCAGGCCACCGCCGCCGCGGCCATCGACCCCGAGGTGGACACCATCTTCGAGATCGGCGGCCAGGATTCCAAGTTCATCAGCCTGTCCCACGGCGCCATCGTGGACTTCATGATGAACAAGGTCTGCGCCGCGGGCACCGGCTCCTATCTGGAGGAGCAGGCTGAAAAACTGGGCATCTCCATCCGGGGCGAGTTCGGCGACCTGGCCCTGGCCGGCAAGAACCCGGTGCGCCTGGGCGAGCGCTGCACCGTGTTTATGGAGTCCGACTTGGTGCACCACCAGCAGCGGGGCGCGGCCAAAGAAGACCTGGTGGCCGGCCTGTCGTATTCCATCGTCCAGAATTACCTCAACAAGGTGGCGGAAGACCGGCCCATCGGCAACCACATTTTCTACCAGGGGGCCACCGCGGCCAACCAGGGCATTGTCGCCGCGTTTCAGCAGGTGTGCGGCAAGAAGATCACGGTGCCGCCCCACCACGACGTCACCGGGGCCATCGGGGCCGCGCTGCTGGCCATGCGGGAACGGGACTGGGAGACCTCCCAATTCAAGGGGTTCGACCTGGCCGACCGGCACTACGAGGTCACTTCCTTTGAATGCAACGGCTGCCCCAACAGCTGCGAGATTCGCCAGGTGAAGATCGAAGGGGAAAAACCCCTGTTCTACGGCAGCCGGTGCGAAAAATACGAAGTGGGCAAAGTCCAGAAGCAGCATGATTTGGCCGACCTGCTCCTGGAGCGGGAAAACTGGCTCTACGGCGAAGAGCCCCCCAAGGAGGGGAAACGCGGCCCCATCGGCATCCCCCGGACCATGTTCTTCCAGGAACTCATGCCCTTCTTCCGGGCCTTCTTTGAGGACTTGGGCTTCACGGTGGTTTACTCCCCCAAGACCAATAAAAAGGTGATCAACCAGGGGACCGAGGCCATGGCGGCGGAGCCCTGCTACCCGGTGAAGGTGGCCCACGGCCATATCCTGGCCCTCTTAAAGGCCGGGGTCAAGCGCATCTTCCTGCCCAGCCTCATCGACCTGCCCCACCCGCACCCCGAAATCGGCAGCGGGGTGGTCTGTCCCATGGCCCAATCCCTGACCTACACCGTGCCCACGGCCATTGATTTTGCCGATTACGGCGCCAAGATGCTGGCCCCGGTGCTCTATTTCGGCCGGGGCGACCGCCGCCTGCGCCAGGGGCTGCGGGAGCTGGGGAAAGAACTGGGGATAGGCGCCTTCCGGGTGAACCGGGCTATGCGCCGGGCCCAGGCGGCCCAGCAGGCCTACTACGACCGCCTCAGCGCCCGGGGCCGGGAAATTTTGGCTACCCTGCCGCCCAACGGCCGCCTCATGGTCCTCATCGGCCGCCCTTACAACGCCCTGGACCCCGGCATGAACCTCAACCTGCACCGGAAACTGCGGCAGTTGGGGGTGCTGGCCCTGCCCATGGACTTTTTGCCCGTGGACCAAGTGGACATGTTGGACGAAATCAAGCCCATGTACTGGCGTTTCGGACAGAAAATCCTCGGGGTGGCGGAACTGATCCGCAAAGACCCCCGGCTCTACGGCATCTACATTACCAATTTCGGCTGCGGCCCCGACTCCTTCATTCAGCACTTCTTCAAGGACCGGATGCGGGGCAAGCCGTATCTGGAGATCGAGATTGACGAGCACTCCTCCGACGTGGGGGCCATCACCCGGCTGGAGGCCTTCCTGGACAGCCTGAAGAACGTCACGGTGGAGGCGGCCCCGAAGCGGCTGTCGCCCTATCGCTACCGGGTCACCGGCAATCTCAAGCGCAAGATTTATCTACCCCCCATGACCGACCAGGCCCTGGCCATCGTGGCGGCCTTCCAGGCCTGCGGCGGCGAGGCCGAGGCCCTGCCGCCCTCGGACGACGAAACCCTGGAACTGGGGCGGCGCTTAACCAGCGGCAAGGAGTGCTATCCCCTCATCCTCACCACCGGCGATCTGGCCAAACTCTTGCAGCGCCCGGACTTCAACCCGGAAACCAGCGCCTTCTTCATGCCCTCGGCCGACGGCCCCTGCCGCTTTGGCCAGTACCACCGCTTCCACCGCATGGTCCTGGATGACCTGGGGTATCCCCAGGTGCCGGTCTACTCCCCGGATCAGAACGAAAATATGTACAAGGAAGTGGGAATGGTGGGCGGCGACTTCTCCCGGGTGGCCTGGAACGGCATGGTGGCCATCGATCTCCTGGAAAAAAAGCTTCGGGAGACCCGGCCGTATGAGTCCATCCCCGGCGAGTCCGACAAGGTTTATGCGCACTATCTCAACCAGGTTTTCGATGCCTTGCGGACCCGGGGCGACCTGCCCGGGGCCCTCAAAGAGGCCCGGCGCACCTTCGACGACGTCTCCCTGAGCCTCAACGGCGGCAAGCCCGTGGTGGGAGTGGTAGGGGAAATCTACACCCGGGCCAACCAGTTCTCCAACGAAAACGCGGTGCGGGAGATCGAGGCCCTGGGCGGCGAAGTCTGGATGCCGCCCATCGGCGAGTGGCTCCTCTACGTCACCCACAGTTCCAAGGCTACGGCCCTGGTCAACCGGCGGTTCCGGGAACTCCTGACCGTCTGCCTGGAAGAGCGGGTCCAGATAAAGGACGAGCACCGGCTGATGGAGCTCTTCCGCGGCAGCATCAAGAACCTGGAAGAACCCTCCATTCCCGAGACTTTGGAGATGGCCAAGGACTACCTGCACCCGTCATTTGAAGGCGAGGCTATCCTGAGCATGGGCAAGTCCCATGACTTCGTGCGCAAGGGGGCCTGCGGCCTGGTAAACATCATGCCCTTCACCTGCATGCCGGGCACCGTAGTCAATTCGCTCTTCAAGCTCTTCCGGGAGCGCCACGACAACATCCCCTTCCTCAACCTGGCCTACGACGGCCAGGAACAGACCCACACCCGCACACGCCTGGAGGCCTTCATGTACCAGGTGCGCCAGTTCAAGAGCCGGAAGGGGTAGGCTAGGATGAAAATTTCTCGTTCCCAAGTTGCACTTGGGAACGAGAAATGTAGGGCGGCACTGCCCGCCATGTATTGTGCCCCCCGGCGCCCCATAGAAAGATTCGATCCGCACAAAAAAGGCTTCTGGCTCCCCCACAAAAGGTCAATTTCGCTATTCAGATGATATCGTCAATTTTTCCAAGTTTGATGGTAAGGGCGTATAGTGGCAAGTTATTGAAACTATCATGTCGCAATTTTGGGCCGTCCTTTTGGTAAACCAAATTTTGGCTTGACTTCCCTGATCCCTTAATCAATACTCGTTAAATTGTCGTGGGCAGATCAGTGTCATGAAACTATAATTTCCCCTGGGGTACCTGGGCCCTATGAAATTAAACAAGGTGAAGAAATGAAACATATTGCACGAACATTGGTCTTAATGTTGTTTTTCATATTTATCGTTATTGCATCAGCTTCAGGTGGTGACTCCCAGTTGTGGCGTAAAGATGTGGTATGTGGTCACAAATTTCCTGAAGCAGAGCAAGTAGCCATTTCAGGTTTTGAAAAATCGTATTGCGTTCAAATTTCGAAGTCATCCCGTGTTTGTGCGGGCCTGAAAACACCAGATTCAGAGGTTGCTCAGATTTTTTATGAGCGAGATGGTTCTATTATTCAGCAATGGGATGCTCCCATTGATACTTTCCTCAGTGAATCGGGTTTGCGTGTTGATGCGATTAACCTGACAGATGATGGAAAAGGTGAACTCATTGTTGGTCTTATGAACTCACAAAGCATGGGCATTGCGATCCAGCAATGGACGATCTGGGCAATCACCGGAAACACTGTCTCTAAACCCGTAAAGGTTGACGATTATGGCATCATGAGTTTCCTGACCAAGTCAAATCAAAGTGGTAAATGGTATCTCTTATCCACTCGATGGATAGATGGATGGGAACCCAAGCGTGGAGATGGATTGTATGCAATTGGTAAATGGTATGAATTGAGCGGAGGAGAATTTGCCCCAGTATCTGATCGCCCCCAAATCCAGCGACGATATCTTCCTAGCCTTGAGCGCATTCGTCTGCATGCGTTTGAACAGAAAAAGCCGACTCCTGTAATTTGGTATAAAGATAAAAGAACCAGGCCAATTGTAGGTCAACAACCGTTGTTAAAGAAGTTAGATGAATAAGACTGGGTGGCAATCGCATCCGGCAGATGAATTCCCAAACCAGGATAAATTTGCTCAGATTTATTTTAAACTGGAAAGTTTTTGACAAGAGTCGAAAAAGTTGGAGCATTTTCTCTGAATTGCAATGCCAAATACTACGGAGACGTACGCATGACAATCGGAAGATCATTTAACTTTGTCAAGTTGGTAATGGTTGTGATGGTGACAGCACTATTGTGCACGATGGCAAGGGCCGCTGACAACCTGGACCCCAAGCCGAAAAGGCAAAACGTGACGTATAAAAGAATGAGCCTCAACGATTACCAGAACTTCCTTCGCAACTGGGATGAGAAAAAGCATGCCTTGCTCTATGCCCTAATTCAGACGCCCGCCCAGTATGATGCCTTGTTCGCCCCCGCCACGCTGATGGGCAACCGGCGCCCCTTTGCTCCTGAGGCAGCAGTGTACACCAAAGAACAGATTCTTCTTGTTGCTCGGGTGATGGCAGCCCCTCAGGACATGGAAAAGAGCTTCGCAATAGAGCGGCTCAGCGAAAGTAATCAACAGCTGGAGTTTCATTATCGATTCAATGAACCCAAGCCCGGCGCCAGCCATTTTGTGAAGAACTACCTGGGCGTAAGAATCCCCAGACACGATTATAAGAAGGTGATCTTCTTCGAGAACGGAAAAAAAGTTGGAGTATTGAGCCTTGCCCATGGACAGTGGTCTGTGCCGGAGTTGACCCCGAAGCCGAACCAGGCGGATGCAGGCGACGACAAGTAGCTGTGACTGATTTGAATTTATATGACTGGCCCGGTTGCCACTCCGGATCCACATGGCACCCCGGAGGGATGGAAAAAAGCAGGAGAAGAGGTTGAACCGCTAGAAAAATTTTCGGCCTTAATAAATAAGGCAAGAACCGAAAAGGGACGGTACATCCTCCTGGAATACCAGGTCACTCATACCACTAAATAACCCGGGAAAAGCCCGGAAATGAAGAAAAGGAGCAGTTTATGCGGCATAGAATCACCGTCAGTCTAGTGGGATTGCTACTGTTGGTGGCAGCCCCGGCCTGGGCGGCTAAGTTGGCCCCCACCACTGAGAACCTGGTAAAAATCTTGGGAGATAATGGTTACCAGTACAAAGAGATGCGGGGCAACAAGGCCATTCTCACTGGGAAGCAATCCGTGGTGTCAGTTTCCTTGAATGACAAGGGCCTGGTTTATGAGGGCGCCATCTCCATCGGACCGAAGGCCGATGTTGATAATACTTTGGCGGCCCTGTACGCGATTTACACTACCCTGGAGGTGAATAAGGGCAGGACCCAGATGCTCAATGAAAAGGTCGCCATGGCGAAGATGAGAAAATTAATTGAGAAGGTGGAATCTGCTTTAAAAGTCTCTAACAAGACCCAATTCAGTTTTGAAAAAATGGAGGTCTTGGCTACCCGGAATGACAAGACGGATTCCTTCACTATCGGTCTCAAGCCCCGGTGAGTGGCGAGAGGCGGAGATATTTGGAGCTCAGTAATAAAGAAAAGGAGCACTAAGTGAAAATTCGACTGATGCTGGCGGTGCTGCTGGTGGGCGCTTTACTCACCGGAGTGGCTGCGGCGGGGGTGGCCAAGGAGGTCAGCTTTGCCCAGGGCAGTAACTCGACCCTGATTCAAGGCAGTGTCATTCGCGGGGAGAGCGACCAATATTTCCTGACCGCCAAGGCGGGGCAGAAGATGGAGGTGAGCATCAGCGCGCTGGAACAGAATGCCGCTTTCACCATTTATCAACCGGAGTATAAGGCCACCAAGGACGCGGACGGCATCCTGGAAATTAAAGGCGCGACCCTGAAGGGTGCGGGCGAGGGCGAAGACGCCACCGTCTGGAAGGGTGTCCTGCCGAGCTCCGGCAAGTATCTGATTCTGGTGGGTGGGACCCGGGGCAACGCTACCTATAAGCTCAAGATCAGCATTCGCTAACGACTGGTTTTACCAGTCATGATCTCAAGGCATCGATAGAGACATTATGGATTCAATCACACGCGAGGTTGCCGCGATGCTCCATTTGGTTCGAAAAGGGGTTGGTCTGCTGGCACTGGCGGTCTTGCTCGCCTTGCCGGGCTTTGCGGCCTGGGCCGGGGGCTCATTCTCCGTGGAGGATCTCCGGCCCATCTTGCAACCGGAGCCGGTGCTGGCGAAATGGCTCAACGACGGCTTGGAATTTGATGAAACCGGCGACGCCGTGCGTATCGGCCAGAACGTTAATCCGCGTTTCGGTGGGTTACGCGTCGGGCCCTACACCATCCTGGCCAAGCCCAAGGGCGCGGCCGGGCCGTTTACCCTGGAGGTCACGGTGGAAACCGCACTCATTTGCCGCAATGCGGCCGGCAAAGACGTGGACGTCTCCGAGGCCACGGATATCCAGGAGAAATTCGCCTCGGTCAGCGTCCGGCCATACAAAGAGAGCAAGTAGTCTCAACTGCCGCCTGATTTCAACTCCAATTGATGAGAGGCGTTGCGCAAAATAGCTCCGAAGTGGAGGAGGGGATATGTGGAACATATTTAAACGGGTCAGGTTACTTCCGGATAAGGCCATCTGGGGCCTATGGTCGCTTATCCTCATCAGCAGCTTGTTCTGGGTTACGGTCGCCCTGGCGAGCGATGTCAAAGTAATTACCGATATTAAGAATTGGCAGCATCCGGTGAAGACCGTGTTGCAAAAGCACAAAATTGACCTTAAGAAGGTCGAATTGCAAAACGAAACCTTTCCGGTTTTTCATGTAAAATTCCCGTATGATCCGATGCTCGGCCACAATGACAACTACTTCCATTCCCTTTATTATGACACCCTTGCGGCCAACGGCTTCTGGAATTACGCCTTTGTGGACCTCGATTCTGGTAATCGCATAAATATTACCTGGGATAAAAAGACCAAGACCTTATCGGAAAGTATTGAAAATCCAAAATAATGATAAGGAAAGAAAAACCGATGAAACTGTTAAAGATCGGATTAATAATGTTGCTGCTGGTCACTCTGGGCAGCCCCGTCCCTGGGCAAGGGTCCGATAAGCAGGGAGAACCGGAAAAAACTGCCGCCGGTTTAAGCGAACCGCAGAAAGTCGTTTGGGATTATTTTGCGGCGTATATTGCCTGGCTGGAGTATGATGGTAAAAAAGGGGATGAGACGTTTAAAACAATAAAGCCTGTCCCCAATCGAAGTTTAGATCCAGGTTATGTAACCCAACATTATATCGATTCCTATCATAAATTAATGCAGGAAAACGAGAAAACGACCCCACCAGGAGAGGTTGGATTTTTAGATTATGATCCAATTATTTGTGCCCAAGATTGGCCAGAGAGTATGGCTCGTGCCTCCGTGGTCTTGGTCAAGAATACTGAGACTGAGGCTTCAGTAAAAGTTGATCTATGGGGAAAAAAATCAGCGCCGCCACTGATGGTTAAATTAAAGAAACTGCCAGATGGTTGGCGAATTGATGCTATTGTCTGTGGTAAAGACGATTTCGATTCATTGTACCAAGCGATCAAGAAAGAGGAAAAGCAACAGAAAAAATAACAATTCTCCAACCGGCAAACCTTATGGAGGAATAATGCTGAAAAAATGTGGTGCGGCTCTGATAATGGTTGGACTGATTGGTAGCCTGGCTCTGGCGGCGAATGAGTTCCCCTATGCTAAAGAACAGGTGGGCAAACTTCATCTCGGCCTCTCGGAAAAAGCAGTCAAGCAGACCATTCCCGGCCAGCCGACCCGCGGGCCGGAACAGAAGTGGGGTGCAGATGACCTGTATCACCAGGAGTGGAAATACCCTGCCGGCGGGCTTACTCTCGGTATGGTCTCGGAGAAGAAAGGTGGTCCTAAGTCCATAGAGAGAATTACGATCACCAGCCCCAGTAAGCTGCAAACCCAAAGAGGTATCGGGATTGGCAGCACCGAGGCCGAGGTCGCCAAGGCTTATGGCCCCTTCCGAAATGCCGAGGAAAGCAAGCCGGGAGAACTCTTGGTGGCCGGCTCCATTTTCGGGGGGGTAATGTTCAATTTTCAGCAGGGCAAGGTGAGCCGGATATTCATTGGAGCCGCGGCTGAATAGATCTAAATTCCCTTCTCTCTCTCAATAAGGCCACGTTCTTAGACCTGTCCCAGGGTGACCCTAATGACCTGCCTGACAAGAAAAGGACCAAATATTAGGTAGGAGCAAAGGACCTAAAGGAAGCAGGAGGAGGAACATGAAGCCTTCGCCACGGAGCAGTTCAGAGGTAGCTCAAGAAGGTGGCCAAGCAATATAGTAAAACTGCAGCTACCTGCTATATATTCACCCTTATCAAATCCATTAAAGTGGGTTGATATGGATATCTTAGCTGTATCTAAGACCCTGGCGGCATGTAAAATTTTAGTCCCAAGTGTCGGGGCTAATCTGATCCCGCTTTGATGATTGTCAGCTCAAATCTTGGTCATTACACTTCAGGATAAGACCATCACCCGGTAGTAACTGGAACCTAAACGCATCACTCCCCCCTAAAAACCGGCGGCCGCTTTTCCAGAAAGGCCTTTTGCCCTTCCAGATAATCCTGGCTGTTGTAGACCAGGCGGCGCAGGCCCTGGATACGCTCAAAGGCCTCGGGGGACAGCGGCAGGGCGTTGCCTAAAATCTGCAACTGCTCTTTCATGACCGAAATGCTGATGGGGGAATTCTGAGCGATTTGGGCCGCCATGGCGTAGGTAAAATCCTCCAGTTCCGCCGCCGGCACCAGGTGATTGAGGACCCCGAGCCGTGCGGCCCGGTCGGCGTTCACCGGCTGGGCGGTGCAGAACATCTCCCGGGCCAGGGACATGCCCAGTTTGTTGATCACGTGGAGAATCCCGGTGAGATTATAGGGTATCCCCAGCCGCGCCGGGGTAATGGCAAAAGTGGTGTTCGCCGTGCCGATGAGGATGTCGCAGACAAAGGCCAACTCACAGGCCCCGCCCCAGACGCCGCCCTCCAGCATGGCGATGACCGGGGCCGGACAGCGCTGGATGGCCCGGATGACCTGCTCCAGGGGATCGTCATAGGTCAGGGGGTCCCGGCCGGGCTGGGGCAGTTCGCCGACGTCATGACCCGCGGACCAGACCTTGGCGCCGGGCCGGGCCCGGAGCACAATCACCCGGGCCTGTTGATAGACCAGGTCGTTCAAGGCCTTGATCACCTCATGGATCAGGCCCCGGCCCAGGGCATTGCGCTTCCGGTCATGATTCAAGGTGATGGTGCCGATAAACTCCGATAAGGCCACGCTAATAAATTCCATGGTTCACTCCCGTAGCCGACCCCCGGCTGCCGGGCGATCAGGCCGAATTTTTTATACCGCTTTTCGATTCAAAGGAAACAAACTATCTAATTAATGTGCTGATATCACAAATCTTATTAACCGAAAACTGAAAACTGAAAACCGAAAACGGTATCAAAGACTGTTTGCCAAGTGAGACCGTAATTGATAACATCCCCTTCGGCAATAATAAATTTTTGCGCCAGATTTCTCAGGCCATCCCCATAAGGAGAACAGATTATGCCATATTGCCCCGAGTGCGGCAATCAATTGACCGGCTCCGAACCAAACTGCCCCGGCTGCGGGCAACCCACGGACTCCGCCACGATGACCTTACTGCCTTCCCCGCCCCGAGTCCCCGAATCATTGCCTCTGAAAGACTACTTTAAGACCGGCTGGAGTTTGTTCATACAATACCCGGCCGGATTTGTGGGCTTTTGTCTCCTCAATCTCCTCATCCAGGCGCTCTTGAACAGCCTCTCTTACGTGGGGGCGGTGGCGTCGATTGCCGTCACCTCGCCGTTGTTTATGGGCAACTTTATCGTCAGCGCCAAACTGCTGCAAGGGAAAACCCCTGAATTTCGTGACTTTTTCGCGGGGTTCCAGTATGTGTTGCCGCTTATGCTGCTTTCCCTGGTAGCCGGTCTCTTTATCGGCATCGGGACGCTGCTGTTGATTATCCCGGGGGTCTATCTGGCCGTGGCCTATATGTTTGCCTCGTACCTGGTGGTGGATCGCCGCCTGGACTTCTGGCCGGCCATGGAGTTGAGCCGCCATACCCTCAATCCCCGGTGGTTCGGTTTTTTCGCTTTTATGCTCCTTTTGGTCCTGCTTAATCTGGCTGGCGCCTTGCTCCTGGGCGTGGGCCTGCTGGTGACCATCCCGGTGTCGTTTTGTGCCGTGACCGTGGCCTATGCGGAGATCTTCGGGTTGCAATCGAAAGAATATTAACAGGCTTATGGACCAGTAATCAAACCTTATGCCGGTATCCACCTCCCCGAATACGACTCATCCAGACCCGGCCGATCTCTGGGAGGTGGCCGTAGCCCTGCCCCTGGGCCACACCCTGACCTATCGCTTGCCGTCGCACCTCACGGCCGCGGGCGCGGGGGTGGGCAGCCTGGTCCGGGTGCCGGTGGGCCGCCGTCAGGTAACGGGATATCTCCTGGGCCCGGCCGGCGAGCTCCCTCCCGGAAGGCTCCGGGATATCCGGGAGGTCCTCGATCCCATACCCCGGTTCGGCCCGGAGATGGTGCCTCTGTTCCGTTGGTTGGCGGATTACTATCAGTACCCCCTGGGGGAGGCGTTGAGTTTCCTCATCCCCGGGGGGGCGCCGGCCGCCAAGCCGCGCCGGGAACTCTGGGCCTACCCGGTAGAACCGCCGGCTGCTGCGGCCGCCGCGGCGCGTCTGGGCCCCAAATCCCAGGCGCTCCTGGCTTTCCTTCAAGAAGCCGGCCCCACCCCGGTGAAAGACCTCAAGCCCCGCTTCCCCGCCTGCCACGACAGCCTGCGGCGCCTGGCCGCCAGGGGCTTAATCGGGCTCGAGGACCGCACCCGTCTCCGCACCCACGAGGATGATGCGGCTTTTGCCCTGACGGAGAATACCGAAACCCTCACCCTGGCGCCCGGCCAGGAACAGGCGTTGGCCAGCGTCATCGGGGGCATTGACCGGGCCGAGTTCACCCCGTTTCTCCTCCACGGCGTCACGGCCAGCGGCAAAACCGAGGTTTACCTGAACGCCGCCGCCCATGCCCTGGCCCGGGGACGCCAGGTCCTGGTCCTGGCGCCCGAGATCGCCCTGACCCACCCCGTGGCCCAGGCCTTCCGGCGGCGCTTCGGCCCCCGGGTCGCCCTGCTCCATAGCGGCCTGTCCGAGGCCTTTCGGGTGGACCAATGGCGCCGCATCATGGTGGGAGAAGTGGATATCGTGGTGGGGGCCCGCTCCGCCGTCTTCGCCCCCTTGCCCCACCTGGGGCTGGTGGTGGTGGATGAAGAACACGACCCCTCTTACAAGCAAGAGGGCGGCCTCCTCTACCAGGCCCGGGACGTGGCCCTCTACCGGGGCAAGCTGGCGGGCGCCGCCGTGGTCCTGGTCTCCGCCACCCCCCAGGTGACCTCCTGCTATTCAGCCCGGGAAGGCAAATACCGCTATCTTCGCCTTGAACACCGGGTTACGCCCCAGAGTTTGCCCGACATCCGGTTGGTGGACATGCGGACCCAGCGGGGCGACAAAAGTCTCAAGGTGATCTCCCGGCCCCTGCACACCGCCCTGGAAGAGGTGCTCCGCCGGGGGGAACAGGCCTTGCTGTTCCTCAATCGCCGGGGGTACTCCCGGGCCGTGTTCTGCCTCTTTTGCGGCCAGGTGTTCCAGTGCCGCCATTGCAGCGTGGCCCTGACCCTTCACCAGGACCAGGATCGCCTGGTCTGCCATTACTGCGGCTATACCGAGGCGGTGCCCACGCGGTGCCCCCAATGCCAGTCCAGCGCCATCAAACGCTACGGGGTGGGCACCGAAAAAGTGGAGTCGGAAGTGAAAAAACTTTTCCCCAGCGCCCGGGTAGCCCGCCTGGACCGGGACACGGCTCCAGACAGCGGCCGGGCCCTCAAGGTCCTCTCGGCCTTTGCCGCCGGGGACCTGGACTTCCTGGTGGGGACCCAGATGATCACCAAGGGCCACCATTTCCCCCAGGTTACGCTGGTGGGGGTCATCAATGCGGACCTCAGCCTCTTCTTCCCGGAGTATCATGCCGGGGAGCGCACCTTCCAGCTCCTGTCTCAGGTGGCCGGGCGGGCCGGCCGGGGCGACGCCAAGGGCACGGTGCTGATTCAGACCTACCAGCCGGACCACTATGTCTTCCAAACGGTGCAATCCCAGGATTACGACCGCTTTTTTCAGCAGGAATTGGAGAGCCGGCGGCAACTGGGGTATCCCCCCTTTACCCGCCTGGCCCTGGTGCGCCTGAGCGGCCCCCTTTCCGAGTCCGTGGCCCGGGAGGCCAGGCGCCTGGCCGCGGCCTTGGAAAACCTGCGGGCCGGGGATGCCGGCCTGCGCTCCCGGGTAAGGGTTCTAGGACCGGCCCCGGCAGGTCTCACTCGCCTCCAGGGCCGGTTTCGCTGGCAAATCCTCATCAAAAGCTGCGGCCGGGCGCCCTTACTACACCTGCTGCAGCACCTGCGCCGGGCCTGGCCCCCTCCCGCCCGCTCCCGCCTCAGCCTCACCCTGGATATCGACCCGTCCAGCCTGTTTTAGACCCATCTTCTCCAGTCAAAGGCCTCCCCTGCCCACAGCCGAGGTGGCGGTGCAGTATAAGCGCCTTTAGGCGGCATGCACATCCACGATGACACCCTTGCGCTTGGCTAACCCCTCGCGCCTATCCAGGCCGGCACATAAAGAAAGGGCAGGGAGAAAACCCCGCCCTCGGCTTTTTTAATTTTATCAAGAATGTGGCGAGACAGCCTTACTTAACTTCCTCGAACTTGGGCTCACAGTCAATCAAGAGCAGACCCAAGGGGATAATAGCTCCGCTTTGGGTGTATTTGACGGTGGCAAAATCATAGCCGGTGTCGACACTGATAGAACTCCCGGTGACCTAGACGTTGCCCCGCCCATCCACCGCCAGGGCTTGAGGCCTATCCTCTGTCCATGATCGGCCTCCTCTGAAGACTTCTCCCGAAGAACCAGATACTGATTTGTCAGATTATCAACGGCTTATTTCTGGACCGGGTGCAGGCGGGGTTAAGTTAATCTCTAGGGTTAAACAGTGAAGTTTGCCAAACTTGCCACCTGACCGGTGTAGGAGGAAGTAGGGTCAGTTGGTAGAGAGAAGTGAAGGATTCAATGCTTATGGAAACGCCCTTAACTACTATATGTCGATAAAATATTTGGATCATGAGTCAAGGAAAATTTACATTATCGCGCACCGGCCAATCCCTATCCAGGGTAATCAAAAAGACCATTGCCGGCGGCAATCCGTTTCTCCGGGATAATCAGTTGACCTTTTCCCGATCAAGAGATATAAAATAAACGATTAGTATCAAATCATCAATCAGGCGCCCGTAGCTCAGTCCGGATAGAGCATCGGACTACGAATCCGAGTGTCGGGGGTTCAAATCCCTCCGGGCGCGCCAGTAAATTCAAGGGGGTTAGCTATTTATGGCTAACCCTTCTTTTTTGCGGTGTGCCTGTGGGGTGCATGGTTTCCCGTTGAATGTTTTTCAGGGGAAAAATGAGGGTCCTGGGAGGTAGGGGGGATTTGCGGATCTCAAGGATCGGAAAAAACTTTTGGCATTCCCTAAGCTCGCCGCGAGAGCGTCTGAACTTCGGGAGCAGGGCGCAAATTTCTCCCGGCCGGCATGGGAGGCTGACCTGAATCTTCCCTCTCCCGATCTTGGGTTAATGGTTGAGGGCCGTATTGCTCGCTAATCCAAACCGCGCCGGGCCCGTGGTCATGGTGCCCTCGCCCGGCTGGAGCGTCAGGCAGTGAGTGTGGCCGTGCTCGCAGATATAGGTGTGGCCGGCCGCAGTCGGGAGGAGGTTTAAGACCAGGCGGCCCACCAAAGCCGCCGCCGGGCCCGTGAGCGTGATGTGCCGCGGAGGGTGTTGGGCACAACCGGAGTCGGTAAGTTTAAGCATCTCGGCGTCCTTCCTTGAACTTAAGATACTTATGGCACAGAAACTCCCGGCGACTACGTCCTGCCGGGCAGTCAAAAACAATTACGTATTTTATAAAGGCTATTTTATAAAAAGCAAGAAATAAAGCAGATTTTTCAAAATTTCCCTGTCGGGTTCAATCTTAGCCTGGAGGCGTTTGACGCCTGGTTTCAACTTTTGGCCAGCACCGCGGCGAAAAAGGCGTCCAGGTTATGATCCGCCGGAGAAGTGCGATAAAAACCGGGGGGCTGAATCAAGACCCGGGCCTGAGGCGGAAGCCGCCCGGGGCCGGTGGCCAGATGAAATTCCGGGTGCCGGGCCAGGAAAGAATTGATCTGGTCTTCATTTTCCGCCGGTTCGGTCGTACAGGTGATATAGAGGAGGCGGCCGCCGGGTTTCAAGAGCCGGGCAGCCCCTTCCAGCATGGCCTGCTGCCGGGGCGGGAACGTGGCCAGGCCGCTCTCCCGGAGCCGGCTCTTGATCTCCGGGTGGCGCCGGATGATGCCAAGCGCGGAGCACGGCACGTCCAGGACCACGGCGTCCAGGGCGGCGGTTTTGAGCGGCACCGCGGAGGCGGCGTCAGCCCGGAGGGGGTGTACAACCGTCGCGCCCCAGCGCCGCGTATTGAGCTGCAGTTCCCGGAGGCGCCGGGGGTGGCTGTCCACCGCTACCAGCAGGCCGGAGTTGCCCATGGCCTCGGCCAGGTGGGTGGTCTTACCGCCCCGGCCGGCGCCGATCTCGGACACCAGCAGGTCCGGCCCCAGGGAAAGCAAATCGGTGGCCAGTTGGGCCCCTTCATCCTGAAAGATCCAGAGGCCCTCCCTATACGAGGGCAGGTCCGTGGGGGAGGACTTCATGGACTCGAATATGAGGCCCTGCGGGGAAAACCGGGTGCGCCGGGACTCCACCCCTTCGGCGGCCAACCGAATCATAAGCGCGGCCGGATCGGTTTTCAGGGTGTTGACCCGCACGGTGAGCGGCGGGATTTGATTGTTGGCCGCCAGGCGGGCCGCGGCGGCCACCGGGCCATATAGCGCCAGCCAGCGCCTCACCAGCCAGGCCGGGTGCGAGTGGATCACGCTCAGGGCCAGGACCGGATCGGCTTCGGGGCCGGGGAGTTCCGCCACTTCCCCGGCGGCCAGCCGGCGCAGCACCGCGTTGATAAAGCCCGCGTGACTCCGGGGCAACCCTTTGGCCTTGGCCAGGTTCCCGGCTTCATGGAGCACGGCCCGGGCCGGCACCCGATCCAGCCACAGAATCTGAAAGGCTCCCAGACGCAAAAGTTGCAGAACCAGAGGGTGGAGTTTGCCCAGGGGCAGGTTGGACAGCCGGGCCAGCAGATAATCCAGCCGCACCTCCCAGCGCTTCACGCCCTGGACCAACTCCAGCAGCAAGGCCCGTTCCCGCCGGGGCAAGCCGGGGTGACGCTTGGCGGTGGCGGCCAAAAGGTCCTCCACCGACTGCCCGGTGCGAGGCGCGGCGGCCAGGATGTCCAGGGCCAGGGCCCGGGCGCCGGGTGGGGGCTGTGAGGGAATGGGCCTGTTCAAGGTTGCCGGCCCAGCCTCTGGAAGAGCCGATGGTGAATTTCCCCGGCGGGGTTCAGCTTTTTCGCCAAAGTCATGCCTAATCATAGCAAAACTTCTGATCCGGGGTAATACCTAAGGTGCCGTCAAACAAGTAACTATCCGCATTGTAGGGGCGGTTCGCGAACCGCCCCTACGCGGGTTGCTATCATAAAGCTAACATTACCTTTTTGACGGCACCTTGGTATTATTTATTGCTGCGCCCTGCCCCCATCCTCGCAAAGCGGCCCCGCTTTTCCCCGGGTCATATCGGGGTAAACTTCCCCTTCCTTCCAACAACTGAGTTCGCGGGTTTCCGGGGGCCAAAAACCATTGAGCCGGGTTTGCGTATCTTAGGCCGAATAGGATATATTCAAAGATTAGACAGATCTGCCCGATTTCCTGGGCCAAATTCCGCTTTTCCGAAAAGGACTTATTTGTCCAAGTCTCATCCCTTCGGTTCAAGCCTGGTCAAGGCGCTCTTTCGCAGCGCCTGGCCGGTAATTGTCTTTAGCCTGCTGATTACCGCCTTCTCGGTCTATTATGCCTTGAACCACCTGTCGATGCGGACCAGCCGGAACGACCTGGTAGGCACCGACCTGCGCATTATGCGGCTGAGCGAAGCAATGGACCGGCAATTCGGCTCCCGGGATAATCTGGCCGTGGTCGTGCAGAATTCCGACCCCAAGCACTCCATCCAGTTTGTTGAGGCCCTGGCAGCGGAATTGAGGCAATACCCCGAGAACTTTCGGGAGCTCTTTTACCGGGTTGATCCGCAAAAGTTCAAGCATTGGGCCTTGCTTTATCTGGAGCAGAAGCAACTGCGCGAGCTCAAGAGCAAATTCTCCGGCCATCAAAAAGAGCTGCGAGCCCTCTCCTCAGATCCACGCCTGAACCGGTTCTTTCAGGTGGTTAACGAAGAGATCACCCGGGCCATGTTGGGGCATCTGTTCACCGGGTTTTTAGAGGAAGGACCGGAAAAAGACAAGATTCCAGACCTTGGACTGCTGCAAGCCAGCCTGGAGCAACTGGAGATAAGCCTGGCCGAGGGGTCCTCCTATACCTCACCTCTAAAGAGCATTTTCCCCGGAGAAATGAGCGACCTGGGCCGGGCGGGGTACTTTTTCACCGAGAACGACAAGTACCTGTTGCTTCTGGTGACCACCAGGCAAGAAGGCTACACCGCCACCGCCAAAGACGTAAAGCTGTTGCGGCAGGTCTTAGATCGGGTTAAGGCTCGCTTTCCGGGCATCCATGCCGGGGTGACCGGCCCCGGGGCCTTGGAAGCGGATGAGATGTCCGAGGCCATGGCCGATGTCGGGCTCGCCTCCACGGTTTCCCTGGTCGGCCAAATGTTGTTGATGATCCTCTTTTTCCGCAGCCTGAAAAGAACCCTGGTCCAAGGAGCAGTCCTGGTCATCGGGCTGTGCTGGACTTTCGGCATCGCCGCCCTGGCGGTGGGGCACCTTAACCTGCTCTCCATTGTCTTTGGGCCGCTGTTGCTGGGAATCACCGTGGACTTCGGCATCCACTGGTATGCCCGCTTGGAAGAGGAACAGGGTCAGCAGCCGCTCTGCACCAAGGACAACCTGGATTGCACCATCAAGCAGGCCTCTCCTGGCATCCTTTATGCCGCCCTGACGGCGGTGATCTCGGTCTGTCCCTTGATCTTTACCGGGTTTAAAGGGTTGGAAGAACTGGGACTTATCATTACGCTGGGCATCCTGGTCAACATTTTCACCTGCCTGGTTCTGCTGCCGTCTCTGGCGATTGTCACCGAAAGGTGGACCCCCGAACCGGTTGCAGGAACATGCGCCGTCAAACCTCACGCCTTTCTTTCCATCAAGTGGCAGCGGCCGGGCCTGATGGTAGTCCTGGGCTTAATCGTTACGGTCCTGGGCGGGATTAGCCTGTTTCACGTTCCCTTTGACCTAAATCCCTTGCACCTGCAAAATCCCGCCACCGAGTCGGTAGTCTGGGAACAGAAGCTCATTCATGAGTCCAAATACTCTACCTCTTATGGGGCTATGGTTGTCAGCAGAACCGAAGACCTGCCGGGCCTGACGGAGGCGTTGAAAAAATTGGACAGCGTCTCCCATGTGGAGTCTATCCTTTCCTTCCTGCCTGCCCAGGTGGAAAGCAAGCAACGCCTGTTAGCCGAACTGAAGCCTTTGGTAACCGGGATAAGTTTGGCCGCCGCCCCGCCAACCCCTTCCGACCCTCAGGAACTCGCCTCCATCCTGGGACGCATCCGGTTCAAGCTGTCTCAAGCCGCAGAGAGCGACTGGAAGCCGGAGGATAAGCCGACCCAGGAAAAGTTACTTAAGGTCGATAGTTTGCTTTTGCGTAACATGACCCTCTTAAGCCTGGGAAATAATCCCCAGTCCACGGCGCGCCTGCGAGTTTTTGAGCAAAAATTTATCTCGGATCTGAAAGACCAATGGGAGCTTTTGCAGGGTAATCTATCTCACGCCTTTAGCCCGCCGCGTCTGGAGGATTTGCCCCAAAATGTTCGCCAGCGCTTCATCAGCGACGAGGGGCAGTATCTTGTCCGCATCTTCCCTTCCCGGGATATTTGGAACCCCGGACCCCTGGGGGAATTTGTGCGCGACTTGAGGGGCATAAACCCTGACGTCATCGGGGACCCGGTGTTACTTTACGTATTTACTTTGGCCTTTCGTAACGCCTGTCTCTGGGCGGCCGGGGTTTCCCTCCTGGGCATCACCTTGATGGTCGCCTTCCTGCTGCGCAGCCTGCGGCTGACGATTTTGGCCTTGGTGCCGCTGATTGTGGGAACTTCTTTAACCTTGTGCCTGATGTGGCTTTTGGCGGTCCCGTTCAATCAGGCCAACGTGCTCTTTTTACCGTTAATTCTGGGAGAAGCGGTGGAGTACGGCATTATCATCCTGGTGCGTTGGCAGCAGGAGAAGTCGGCCCGGGTCATCACCTTACCGGCGGGCACCGCCAAAGGGGTCCTTTTAGCCGCCTTGACTACCGCGGTGGGTTTCGGCAGCCTGATGATTTCGGGCCATCAGGGCACCTTTAGCCTGGGGCTCTTGTCCACGGTAGGCAGTCTGAGCGTCCTGCTGGCCGCCTTGAGCGTATTACCGGCGCTCCTCCGGCTGGTAAGAGAACGGTATCCCGAACCCTAGCTGACGAAGACCTGGGGTCTTCACGGTCTACCGGATTTAGGTGTCCGGCGTCTGATGGGCAACGATGCCAAATTTACCAAAAAAAATATACATTCACCTGATTAGTTGATTAGGTTAATGAAAACTTGTGTTATTGTTCTTCTCCAAGGTGACAATTTGGCCGCAAAAGGGCAGACTCGCCGCGGTTAAACCGGGGAGAGAGGTCCCCCAAACCAGGTTGCGGCTGCGGGGCCAAAGCGGCCGCATAACGGCAGCATAGGCTATCAAGGTCATTCTGGACGCCGGGTCATAGGCTAGTCCTGGGAATTCCTTGGAGGTCAGGAAAATGCGGAAAATTTGCTTAGTTTGCTTGGCATGTCTGGGGTGGTGGGCCATGAGCAGCGGGGGAGCGGCGGCGGGTGTTTCCGACCTGATGTTCATAGTCAAGGAACTGAAGATACCGGCAGATTGTTCACTCCCCATAGCCTACGGCATGAACAATAAAGGCGATGTGGTGGGCCAGGTAACCGCACCCGGGAGTATTATCCGCGCCGTGCTCTGGGACAAGGATCAGGAGGTGGCCACGCTCCTGCCCTTATTAGCCGGATATGATATTAGTTATGCCTACTCTATCAATGATGCCGGCCAGATCGTGGGCTATTGCATTTCCTACTCCAGTCAACCTTACCGGGCTTGTCTGTGGCAAAACGGCGAGGTCCAGGCCTTGCCATACCCTCCCGACTTTTCCAGCGATAGCTACGCCTTCAGAATTAACAATAACGGCCAGATCGCGGGCTCGGCCTATAAAAGATATTTTGATGATCTTAATCATGGAGTGTTCTGGGGTGGGGGCGACCCGGTGGATATGGGGGTGATCAATAATAATTCCGTCACTCCCCAGGGCCTCGGCAACAATGGTGTGGTGTCGGGTTATTATGGCCCTGGTTATGGCCCTAGTCCTTTCCAGGCCTTTCAGTGGACCTCCGGAGGAGGGTTTCGGGACCTGGCGGAACCCGGTGGCGCCAGCTATATTTTTAACAGCAATGCCTTAGGGCAGTCGGTGGGGTGGTTTAAGCCTCCCGGCGAAACTTCCCTCACCCCGTGCCGCTGGGATGCCCAGGGCAATCGCAGCCCCCTTTCACCCTTGACCTTGGGTAGTGGCAAGGCCATCAATGACCTGGGGGAGGTGGTGGGTTATGCGAATAACTATGCGTTGGCGTTTCTCTGGGAAAATGGCCAGGTGACCGATCTGAACCGGGCCGTCAGCGTGAGTAGCGGCTGGATAATCAGCGAGCCTTGGGCCATCAATAACGGCATCCAGATCGTGGCCAGCGGCTACCGGGCTGACGATGTGTATCAAACCAAGCGGCCCCTGCTTTTGAACCCGGTGACCAAAACTGCCCAGTTCCGCCTTACCGATTTGGGAAAAGACGCCATCCCCTATGGCATCAATCGGAGCGGCGAGATGGTGGGAAAAATAGGCAACCAGGCCTGTTATTGGCAAGGCAGCCAGGTGCAGTGGCTGGGGCCGGAGGGAAGCTGCGCCAGGGCCATCAGCGGGGCGGGGATGATCGTGGGTTGGGCCGATATTGACGGCACGCAAAAAGCGGTCTCCTGGAACCGCCAGGGGCAGATGACAGTGCTGGACCAGAGCGAATCGCAGGCCCTCAGCGTCAACAATTCCGGGGTGGTTGCGGGTGCAGCCAAGAATGCCGGGAATATTCTTAGCCCGTGTCTTTGGAAGCCGGGCGAGCCCAGGCTGTTTCTGGTACCTGCCCAGTATGGCACAGCTTATGGGGTTAATGATGGCAACTCTGTGGTGGGCGAGGTCAACAGGCCTTTCCGGTGGACGGAGAGCGGGGGGGTAGAGTACTTGGAAGGCGATACCGGTAAAGCCAATGCCGTCAACAACGTGGAGGGGGCCGCGGGTATCGTCGCAGGCCGCCCCTGTTTCTGGCGGAACACGAAGCTTTATTTTCTTAGCGACAACACCCAACTGAGAGGAGAGGCCTACGGCCTGAATTTCCTGGACCAGTTAACTGGTTATTATATCAATGATGAGACAGATTTAGAGTGCGCCTTTCTCTATGACCGCAGTGATATATCCATGGTCGACCTGAATACCCGCCTCAGGCCCCTGCGGCCCGACTGGCAATTGCGCCGGGGATACGGTATCACCATGGGCATGGAGATTATCGGCATCGGCCGTTATAATGGGGAAAGCCATGGCTTCCTCCTGCAACGTGTAGGGACCAGTGTACCTGAGGCTTTGATGCTGCTCCTGTTTTGAGCGCATCGATAGCGTGAAGACAGGAAATTACGTTCCTGCTTCGAAAAGTTCTTCCGGTGGCACAGGCTTCCCAGCCTGGGTGGATCGCCTGGCGGGCGGGGACGCCCGCCCCACCAACCTTTTCATATTGTTTGGGTTGGCCGAAGGTCCATGAATGACTGCCAAGAAAGCCGCCGCGGTCCTGGTCTGTTCCCCGAAAACTGTCTGTAGGATCGCACCCGCGTGTGCCCCAACCTGAGGGCGGACACAGGGGTCCGCCCAAAAAAGATTAATTACCTGTATGATCGCAGTGTTGCCTTACATGCAGCCCTCCCCTGACCTTTTTTGAGAGCAGCCTCCGGCCACGCCGCGCCGCCGGCCCTTGAGCCCCGACAGATCGCCGCCCCCATAGATGGCGCTCAGGGCCATGTCGATGAAGCCGTTCATCACCACCGGCTCCACCCCGGCTTCGCTCAGTACGGCCGCGGGGATGTCGCCGATGCCGCTCACCAGCACCGCCCGGCAGTCTTTCAAGGTCTCCGCCATGGTCCACCAGCGGTCCGCGCCGCCGCCGGGCCGGGGGGCCGGCCGCTCCTCCAGCATCTTGTAAGCGCCATCCTTACTGCCCCATATCTGGAAGGAAGCCGCTTCGCCCAGATGTAAATTTACCAGCACGCCCTCCTGGGTGGCCACCGCCACATAGGGCCGGTCCGGGGCCGCGGGCACCGCGGTGGCGCAAGCCGACAGACAGCCCCGGAATTCATCGGTGCGGTCAGCATCCAGCAACCCCACCGCGTCGGCCCGGCACCGGGTGCAGTGGTGCATCTGGGGGATAATCGTTTCCGCCTCCCGGCGGATTGCCGTCATCTGCTCCGGGAGCGGCTCCCTCACCTCTCCGAAGGGGGTATCGGCGTTAGGATACATGGGCATGCAGTTGAGGATGTCCACGCCCAATTCCGCCATCTTTTCGGCCACCGCCTGCACGTGGCGGTCGTTGATCCCGGGAATGATGATGGTGTTGATCTTGACCGTAATCCCCCGGGCCTTGAGGCCGCGGATGGACTCCAACTGCCGCGCCAGCAAGACTTCGGCCGCCGCCAGACCCCGATAAATCACCTTACCGTCCCGAACCCAACTATAGATCTTGGCCCCGATCTCCGGGTCCACCGCGTTCACCGTCAGGGTCACATGGGAGACCTGAAGCTTCGCCAGTTCGTCCAGATGCGGCGGCAAGCCCAGGCCGTTGGTGGCCAGGCACATCAACAGGTCCGGAAACCGCCGGCGAATTAGGCGAATGGTCTCCAGGGTCTCCCTGGGGTTGGCGAACGGGTCTCCCGGGCCGGCGATGCCCGCCACGGTGATGCGGGGCTCGGCCTCCAGGACCCGTTCCAGGTAAGCGATGGCCTGCTTGGGCTTGAGCACCGCGCTGGTAACCCCGGGGCGGCTTTCATTGACGCAATCGTATTTCCGGTTGCAATAATTGCACAGGATGTTGCACTTGGGCGCCACCGGCAAGTGGACCCGGCCGCATTCGCCCTTTACTGCCACATTGAAACATGGGTGCTTATCCGTATTCAGCATGACCGTGATTCCTATATTTGGAGTTTCAAGCCTGGGGTTGGGGAATCGAACCCCCTTACCCTTGCGAAACGTGGTTCGATCTCTCACATATAGCCGTAGCCCACCGGGCTGGTCTCTTGCTTCCGCTCAATCATGGCGTTGACGATTTGGTCCAAAAGGTTTTGCGCCCCCCGGTATCCCAGGTGCAGAATCCTGGGCCCGCCGACGCGGTCGTGGATGGGAAACCCGACCCGCACCAGGGGCACCTGCCAGCGCTTGGCCAGATGGTAGCCCTTGCTGTGGCCGATGAGAAGATCGGGCGCCAGGGCCTCGGCCTCCTCGGCGATTTCAAAGAAATCCACCCCCTCTTTGACCACCGGAGGCTCCGGCAGCAGGCCATTGGTGACTTCGGCCACCGCCGCAATCATGCGGCCGCTCTTGCCTCCCGAGGCGCACAGCACCGGCTTCACGCCGATCTCGGCCAGGAAGGAGACCAGCCCCACCACCAGGTCCTCTTCGCCGTACACCACCGCCCGTTTATCGAAGATGTACTTGTGCCCGTCCACGTAGGCGTCGATGAGGCGGCCGCGTTCCCCAGCGTGCTTGCCTGGGGTGCTGACCCCGGTCAGGTCTTCCAGCACTTTAAAGAACTCATCCGTCTCCCGCAGGCCGATGGGCATCCCCAGAGGGCGCCAGGCCACGCCGAAGCGTTCCTCCAAGAGCCGCCCCGCGGTCTCCTGGGAAAACAGGGTGCGCCCGAACTCCAGGGTGGCCAAAGACGCCCCCATGGCCTTAATCGCCGCCAAGGGCGTGCCGCCGGCCGGAATCTTGTCATAATCCAGTTGGGCCGCGCCATCCAGGGTCTCGGAAATATCCGGCAGGATGATCCCCGGGACTCCAAAATCTTCCAGGACTTCCTTCAGGTATCTGATATCCGCCGGGGAAACGAAGCCGGGCAAGAGATTGACCGCGCCGGTGGCTGCGCCGCCCTGGGCCAATTGGTCCACCACGGCCTTGACCGCCACGTGGAAGCCCTCCATGTGGGTGCCGCTGTAGCTGGGCGTGGAGACGGTGACAATCTCCGGCGACTCCGCCTCATTCAGCTCCCGGCGAAACTCCTGAACCAAACCGGGCATGTCGTCGCCGATGGTCTCGGTGAGACAGGTGGAAGCCACCCCGATGAGGCCGGCGCCATACTTGTCCATAACATTCTTGAGGCCCTGCTTGAGGTTGGGCCCGCCGCCATAGATGGCGTGCTTCTCCCCCAGGGACGAAGAGGCAATGTCCATGGGCTCCCGGAAATGGCTGATGACGTAGCGCCGCATATAGGTGGCGCAACCCTGGGAGCCGTGGAGAAAGGGCACCGCCCCTTCGATCCCCCGGAAGGCCAGGCAGGCCCCCAGCGGCTTGCAAAGCTTGCAGGCGTTGGTGGTGGAGACGTATGATTCGCCGGAGTTCTTCATAATCTTGTCCTTTTGACTTTTGGGGCCGGGAGCTTTTTCGTGAGGGCTCCCTGCCCCCTTTTGCCTGCTAATTCTATCCCGTCCGCCGGGGCACAAAGCGCCACACCGGGCTCATCACGGTGTTATAGACCTCCCGGGCGAAATTGAGCATACCCACAAAACCTTCCAGGGCTTCCTTGCGTTCGTGGTTGTGGTCGCAGAAGCCCACCCCCAATTTGTAGGCGATGGGGCGTTCTTTGACCCCGCCCACGAAGATGTCCACGTCCTGCTCCTGGAGAAAGCTGGACAATTCCAGGGGGTTGGAGTCATCGACGATGATGGTGCCGTCGTCGGTGATGTCGTGCAACTCCTGGTAGTCTTCCTGGGTGCCGGTCTGGGACCCCACCAGGACCACCTGCATGCCCAACAGGCGGAAGGCCTTGACCAGGGAAAAGGCCTTGAAGGCCCCGCCCACATAAATGGCGGCCTTCTTGCCAGCCAGGGCTGCCTGGTATTCCCGGAGTTGGGGATAGAGGACCGACAACTCCTCCCGGACCAGTTCCTTGGTGCGCGCCATCATCTCGGGGTCCTTAAAGAACCGGGCCACGTCGTAGAGGGACTCGGCCATGTCCTCCACCCCGAAGTAGGAGACCCGGAGGTGCGGGGTGCCGTATTTTTCCTGCATCATCCTGGCCAGGTCCATGGTGGACCCGGAGCACTGGACCACGTTCAGGGCGGCGCCGTGGGCCCGGCGGATGTCGTCCACCCGGCCGTCGCCGGTGATGTTGGCCACCACTTCGATGCCCATGCGCTTAAAATAGTCCCGGATGATCCAGATTTCCCCAGCCAGATTGAAATCTCCCAGGATGTTGAGGCTCTTAGGGCTGATGCCGGTGGTGTCACCGGTGCCCACCAGGCGGAACATGGCCCGGCAGGCGGCGTCGTAGCCGGCGCGCTTGTTGCCCTTAAACCCTTCGGACTGAACCGGCAGGACCGGGATACCCTTCTCCTCGCTCACCTTTTTGCAGACGCCCTCCAGGTCGTCGCCGATAATCCCCACGATACAGGTGGAGTAAACAAAGGCCGCCTTGGGGTGGTGCCGGTCGATGAGTTCATTCAGTGCCCGGTAGAGCTTGGTTTCACCGCCGAAGATCACGTCCATTTCTTGGAGGTCGGTGGAAAAGCTCAGGCGGTGGAGCTCCGGCCCCGAGGACAGGGCGCCCCGGATGTCCCAGGTATAGGCGGCGCAGCCGATGGGGCCGTGCACCAGGTGCAGGGCGTCGGCGATGGGGTAGAGCACCACCCGGGCGCCGCAGAAGACGCAGGCCCGCTGGCTCACCGCCCCGGCCAGGCTCTCCCGGTCGCACTCCATCCGGAAGGGCGCCGCGCCTTTGCGGTGGATCTGATCCTGACGTTCTTCGAAAATGGGGTTATTCATCAGCCTACCCTCGGGCGACCCACCGGGTCGCCCCTACGCTCCCGCAGATGCGGGGGGATTAATGGTTTCCAACGCAGCCTGGTGCGATAAGGTTCCGGCGCACCTGTCAATCCACCAAGTATTCCTTGGCCGGGCCGCCGTTTTCCAGGCCGTCCAGGATGGCGTCAATGGCGTCTTCGCCCTCCACCCCCTGGTACCAATAGCCTTCGGGATAGACCAACACCACCGGCCCTTTTTCGCAGAGCTTCAGGCAGCCGGTGCTGGAAACCATGACATTGTCGATACCGCGGTCCGCCAGTTCGGATTCCAAATAACCCAGCAGATCAGGGGCATTTTTCTTGATGCACTTGCCCTTAGGCTCCAGGCCCCGGAAACTCATACACACGAAGATATGATGATCAGGTTTTTCCATGAGAATCGTCCTTTCTTTAGGTAGCCGCAGGCGTTAGCCGGCGCCGTTCGTAGGGGCCGGCCCTGTGTGCCGGCCCTGGTCCCAGGCGGACACACAGGTCCGCCCTACATAACGAGTTCAAAACTCTCTTCCAGGGCGTCCCGGTCCTGGCGGTCCAGGAGGGCGTCCAGGATCTTTTCCAGCAGGCGCAAGCCGCCCCGGTAGCCCACAGTGGGGAAATAGCTGTGGCCGACCCGGTCCAGGATGGGAAAGCCGAAGCGCACCAGGGGAATGTCTTCATCCCGGGCGATGTACTTCATATAGGTGTTGCCCATGAGCAGGTCCACCGGGTCGTTTTTGATCCACTGGTGCAGCAGGAACATGTCGCCGGCGCTCTTGACGTTGACCGGATGCGGCACGTCCTTGGTAATCTCCTTGATCCGGGCTTCGAACTTCTTGCCCGGGGTGCCGGTGACGATGTGAATAGGCCACATATCGATGGACACCAGAAACTCGGTGAGGGAAATGAGCTGATCCGGGTCCCCCGCCAGGGCCACCTTGCGGCCATAGAAGTACTGTTGCATGTCGGTGATGACGTCCAGGAGCTGGCCCCGTTCGATATTGATGGAGTCGGGCACCGTTACCCCGGCGATCCTTCTCAAGGTGTCGATGAAGGTGTCGGTGGCCATCAGCCCGATGGGCAGGTTCAGGATTTCGCAGGGCACCTTGCACTTGGTGTCCAGGGCCCGGGCGGCCGGTCCCGAGGCCAGAGGCCCCAGCGCCACCGTGCCCTGGCTCCTGCCGGCCAGGATCAAATCGGCCACCGGGGTGCCCCCGGCGGGATACATGTGGTACTTGCCGGTTTGGGGGCCGTTCATCACATTGGAGGTGTCGGGAAACATGATGATGGACACGCCCAACTCCCCGGCCAGGCGCCTGATCTCCGCCATGTCGCACGGTTCCACGTAGCCGGGAATAATATTGATGCGATTTTCCTTATGCCCGTTGGCCGTGGCGAAATAGTCCACCATGCCCTTGACCATGTTGGCGAAACCGGTAACATGCGATCCCACATAGCTGGGCGTGTTGGCATGAATGACGTATTTTCCCGGCGGGATCTTGCCTTCATCCCTGGCCTTGGCGACAATCTGGGGGATGTCGTCCCCGATGGTCTCCGACAGGCAGGTGGTATGGACCGCAATGACGTCCGGCTCATAAACCGAGAAGATATTGTTAATGGCCTGGAGCAGATTGGCCTGCCCCCCGAATACGGAGGCGCCTTCGGTGAAGGCCGACGTCGCCGCGATCGCCGGCTCCTTGAAATGCCGGCTCAGGGTGCTGCGGTGGTAGGCGTAGCAGCCCTGGGAGCCGTGGCTGTGGGGCAGGCAATTATGGATGCCCAGGGCCGCATACATGGCGCCGATGGGCTGACAGGTCTTGGCCGGGTTAATGGCCAAGGCCGAACGTTCGGTGATTTCCTTGGGCGTATGTCTCAGTAACATGTCTTTATCCTCTTTGCGTCTTTGCGACTTTGCGTGAGTAGTTTTCTCTCGCCAAGACGCTAAGGCGCCAAGGCCGGTTAATCAGGTGTTCCGAAAGGAATGCCTCGGACCCAACCGTTCATTCCCACGCATATTTGGCAGCCAGTTCGGGATGCTCCTGCCAGGGCGCCTTGAGAAACTTCCAGACCTTGCTGTTGACCATGCGGTCGATCTCCCGGTAGAAGTTGGCGGCGCCTTGAAAGCCGGCATACGGGCCGCTGTAGTCATAGCTGTGGAGCTGCTTCATGGGCACGCCGCTCTTTTGGATGATGTACTTTTCCTTGATGCCGCCGCAGACGATGTCCGGATGGTAAAGGTCGATGAGCCGCTCGGTTTCGAACTGGCTGATGTCATCGATGACCAGGGCGCCATTCTCCATCTCCGCCATCATGCCCTCGTATTCGCTGAGCTTGAGGCCGGCCTTTTCCAGCCGTTCCATGTCCTCCTCACTCAACCGGGGCTGGAAGCGGTTCGGGTCGGGTTCCACGTGCAATTCCTCAATATTGCGGCTGTCCGCATCCACTTTGAGGCCGGGCAAGACCCGCCGGCCTTCGTAATCGTCCCGGTGGGCGAACTCGTAGCCCGCAGCGATGGTCTCCATGCCGATTTCCCGGAAGAGTTCCTGATAATGGTGCGCCCGGGAGCCGCCCACGAACAGCATGGCGGTTTTGCCTTCGCACCTGGCTTTGGCTTTGGCCCGCTCGGCTTCCACCGCGGGCATCTCCCGGGCGATGACTGCCTCGACCTTCTCCGCCAGTTCGGGGTCGTCGAAATATGCGGCGATCTTCCGCAACGACTTGGCCGTGGCCTCGGCCCCGATAAAGTTGACCTTGATCCAGGGGATGCCGAATTTCGTTTCCATCATCTCGGCCACATAGTTGATGGAGCGGTGGCACATGATGAGATTGAGGTCAGCGGTGTGGGAGTTGGCAAAATAATCATAGCTGGAGTTGCCGCTGAAGGTGGAAATCAGCGTCAGGCCGCACTCCTCGAAGAGGCGTTCGATCTCAAAGGCGTCGCCACCGATGTTGTATTCCCCCAGCATGTTGATCTTGAACTTGCCTTCCTTGACGGTGTCGTCCAGGCCCACCACGTGTTTGAAAATGCCGTTATTGGCGATATGGTGGCCGGCAGACTGACTCACCCCTTTGTAGCCCTCGCAGCTGAAGCCGAAGACGTTGCAATCGCCGAATTTTTCCTTCATCTCCCGGGCCACGGCGTGGACGTCGTCCCCGATGAGGCCCACCGGGCAGGTGGAGAAGATGCCGATAGCCTTGGGCTTGAACAGATCATAGGCCTCCTGAACTGCCTGCTTCAGTTTCTTCTCGCCGCCGAAGATGATCTGTTCATCCTGCATATCCGTGGAAAAACAATAGGTCATGAAATTATGGTCTTCCGGACCCGGGGGCCGGGTCTGATTCCGGCGGGTGAGCCAGGAATAGAAGCCGCAGCCGATGGGGCCGTGGGTGATATTGACGATATCCCGGGTGGGGCCCAACACTACGCCTTTGCAGCCGGCGTAGGTGCAACCCCGCTGGGAGATGATGCCGGGGATGGTCCGGACGTTGGACTGAATTTCCGGCACGCAACTGTCCGGCCCCACCTCATTAACGACAATCTGCTTGGCGCGCTTCCTCGCCACCTTGGTGGGATATTTGCTGAGCAATTCCTTTTTCACTTCCTCAGCATCGATATCCAGCCCCAAGGCGCTCAAGTCTTCTGATGGTAAAGTTGCCATGTTCCTCTCTCCGTATATTTCTTAGGTTATGCGGTCCCGAGTTTAGCCCCGGAACCCAAAACCCACCTCTTCAGGCTTCGTCCAGGACCTGATCGCCGGACTCCGCGGTCCGCACCCGGACCGCATCCATTACGGGCATGATGAAGATCTTGCCGTCGCCCGATTTGCCGGTGCGGTTCACTTTTATGATGGTCTGCACGGTCTTTTTGACCAACCGGTCCGGGACCACCACGAAGAAGATGCGCTTGGGGATGAGGCGCTGGCTCTGACCCAACTGGACGATGGCCTCTTCATAGCCCTTTTCGGCGCCTTCCAGCAGGTTCAGGTCCACCAGGCCCTTGCCCCTTCCTAAGGCGTCCCGGGCGGTGACCGACGAGATGCCCGCCTCCGCCAGGGCGGCCTTGGTCTTATTCATCATATTGATGCGCACGATGGCCATGACCTCTTTCATATCTTGACCTCTTCCAGTTCCCCGGCGCCGCTCTCTTTGATGCCGGAGCTGATGGTGTAGACCTCCTCCACCGGGGAGACAAATATCTTGCCGTCGCCGAAGGCGCCCTTGACACCGGTGCGCGCCGCTTTGAGCACGGTCTTGATGACAAAATCCTTGTCCGCATCCTTCACCACCGTGAGCAGCAGTTCCTTGGGGATTTCGTCGTAGGTGACCTCCCCGATCTTGATGCCCCGCTGCTTACCCCGGCCCACCACGCTCATTTTGGTGACCGCGGGGAACCCCGCTTCCATTAAGGCGGCCAGGACCGCGTCCACTTTTTCCGGCCGCACCACCGATCTGACCATGATCATGACTCTTCCTCCGTTGTCGTCGTAGGGGCGACCCGTCGGGCCGCCTTTCTTTTCAGGGCATCCCCGGCTATCTGCCGGAAGTGCCGGATTTCAGGTGAATTCCGGTTGGGTAATGTCTGGCCGGGTTTGCGGCCCGGGCCTTCAGCACAACTCTCAGCGAGGCCACCGCCCAACCAGCCACCCAGAGAGTTAACAGCACGCCGCTGATGAGATTCATAGTGCCCTCCCCTGCCGCTCAACCCACCAAGCCGTAATCGATGAGCAGCTTTTCCAGTTCCTCGGTGTTCATGGGCTTGGGGATAACGTGCATTTCATTCGCCTCGATCTTCCGGGCCAGGGTCCGGTATTCATCGGCCTGGGGGTGCGTCGGCTCAAATTCGATGACGGTCTTCCGGTTGATCTCGGCTCGCTGTACCATTTTTTCCCGAGGGATGAAGTGGATCATCTGGGTGCCCAGCTTTTCGGCGAAGGCCTCGATCATCTCCCGTTCGTTATCCACCTCGCGGCTGTTGCAGATGATGCCCCCCAGGCGCACACCCCCGGCCTCGGCGAACTTGACGATACCTTTGCAGATATTGTTGGCCGCATACATGGCCATCATCTCGCCGGAGACCACGATGTAGATCTCCTTGGCCTTGCCTTCCCGGATGGGCATGGCAAAACCGCCGCAGACCACGTCGCCCAGGACGTCATAGAAGGCATAATCCAGGGCTTCGCTATCGGCATAGGCCCCCAACTGCTCCAGCATGTTGATGGCAGTGATGATGCCCCGGCCGGCGCAGCCGACGCCCGGTTCCGGGCCGCCGGATTCCACGCACACCACGCCCGAAAACCCGGTACGGCGGAGATCATCCAGGTCCACGTCTTCGCCTTCTTCCCGCAGGGTGTCCAAAACGCTCTTTTGCGCCAGGCCCCCAAGAAGCAGGCGGGTGGAATCCGCCTTGGGATCGCAACCCACCACCATAACCTTCCGGCCCATCTCGGCGAGCCCGGCCACCGTATTTTGAGTGGTGGTGGACTTACCGATGCCACCCTTGCCATAAATCGCAATTTTACGCATAGCCACTTCCTCTGTGCAGAATTTTGAATATATAAGAAGCAAGCCTTATGCCACGGCGACCGCAAATCATTTAACTATTTGATATATCTATTTAAATAATATTTATCCTTCAAGTCCATACCTGACTAACTTAAACAAATTATACATTATAGTACATGTAATGCAGCATTGTTATTCATATATGTATAACATATAAATGCAATTATACGAAAATGTACTATTGGATAGAAAGCGAGAAAAGACGATGGTCAGGGATAGGAAAAGGGGAATTTTAGGGGAATTTATACGAAGTCGCAGTCAAAAAACTATGAAAATTCATGTCATTCTGAACGGAGCGCAGCTTCGTTGCGAATCTCGACGGCTATATAGCGTTTGCCATAAATTCTTTCCGCTTGGAGGTTCTTAAATCCCCCTAAATCCCCCTAGTTCAAAGGGGGACTTTAGCAGCAATTCCTTATAGTTCCCCCATTTTCTAAAGGGGGGTTAGGGGGGATTAGAGTGATGCCGCTATCGGAAAGTACTTTTAGCATTCACTATAAAGGAGAGATGCTTCGCTAGGCTCGGAATGACAAAAATTGTCATTTGACTGCTCATTGAGACCTCTGCGAAAGTCTCATGTAGGATAGCCGCCCTCGGCTGTCCATACATTATCTAGGCGCAGGCGAGGGCGCCTACGCCACATTTTGATGAGGAAGAATAGCGATAGAGACTTTCGCAGAGGTCTCTCATTGGTATTAGAACCCAGCAAGGGGAAGGAATTTACGGCAAACGCTCTATCCGGCCTTCTTTGAGATGCATCATCTCAAAACCTCCGGCTTGGCTACCCGGCGGCTGCCGCCCCATCCCCCTGCGCCTCTCCTGACGCCTTGCCTGTGCCCAGCGTGGTTAGCGTGGGGCGAACCAACCAAGAAATAATCAAGCCCCCCGCCTGCCGTGCCGATAGTATAAGTCAAGGAAGCGCCTATGAAAACTGTGGCAGAATTCATCCAGCGGTTACAGGACGACCCGGCGTTTGAAAAGCAGGCCCAGGCCTTTGAACACGGCGATGATCTTATAGCCTTTGTGAAGCGCCAAGGCTATGACTTTACCCTGGAACAACTGATGAGTGAATTCGAGCGGGAGGAGGGGCTGCCGGCAGAAACCGGCGGCCCGGCGCCGGCGCCGGCGGACGCGAGCCCAGCTCCCCCCCTGAAGCCGGACGAGGGGGAACTTCCCAGGCGCCCCGAAACCCCGGCCGCCGGAGAAAGCGCTGCGTCCCCCCTGGAGACCGGGCTCGGCGGCTTTACCCCGGAACCGCCCCTGGAAAGGGCGCCGCAACCAAAGGAGGCCATGCCGCCGGAGGCGGAAGAAGAGCCCCGGGCCGGGTTGTTTGGGAGTGGCGGCGGGAGGCACCGGGGGTTCTCGCCCGAGAGATTGAGGTCCACATCCGAAGAAAAACCGTGAGCCGGCGGTGATTGTCAGGCCGGCTGGGGCCGGGGCGCCACGGCCGCCGACACTGTCGCAGGCACCAGGAAGGTGGTCAGGGCTTGTTCCACCTTCACCAGGTCCACCTGGGTATCGTAGCAGGGGCCGTGGGGCCGTCGATTGATGATGCCGAAGATGGGCAGGGGATAGCTGTCCTGAATACCGCTGCTCAGATCCCGCTCGCAGGCCACGGCGATAATCAGGCGGGGGCGGCGTTCCACCACGATGCGCCGGGCCAGGGTGCCGCCGGTGGCCACCGCTAGCCCCACGCCGTATTTCTCCGACAGGTCCACCAACCCGGTGATGGGGCATTTGCCGCAGCGTTTGCAGTGCACCGTGCTGCCCGTGATCCGAAATTGGCATTCATGGAATTGCAGGCAATGGGGCATGAGGAGCAGCACCTTGTCCGGAGTGGTGCGCAGGTGTTGCGCCAGGACCAGTTGATTGTTGATTTCGATGAACGAGCGGCGCACCTTCTCCTTGGAGACGCCGCATAATTTCCCCACCCCGCTCATCAACGGCAGCAGGAGCTTGATCACCAACCCCCGGAGCCGGCGGGAAAGAAACAGATCCCGGCCCAGGACCACTGTCAGGGCCAGCATGACCAGGACCCCCACCACGGCCAGGAGCAGCACGCTGAAGGTGATCCCCAGGATGAGGGGCAGGCGGGGGCTGATGGTGGTCAGCCCCACATAGGGCACATACCACAGAACCCCCAGGATGAGGGTAAAGAGGAAGCAGGTGAGGGCCAGCAAACCCAGGAAGATGCGCTTTTGGGGGCGCAGGGAGTTGCCGCCGTTCAAGATAGTGCCCGGCTCATCCATAAGTCGTGCTACTCCAGCTGCTGTCCGATCAGGGGTTGGCCCCGCAGAAAATCGGCCGCCAAGAGGCGTTTGTGCCCGGCCAGTTGCACGGCCTCAACCGTGAGGCTTCCCTGACCGCAGGCGATTTCCAGTCCTTGAGGGGTCAGGCGGAGCACCGTGCCCGGGTTACCCAGGCTCCCCTCTATTTTCTTCACCCGGGCGCCGAATAACCTGAGCACCCGGCCCTTCCACAGGGCGTAGGCCCCCGGCCTGGGGTCCAGGCCCCGGATCCAGCCGGCCGCTTCCGGGGCCGGAAGGTCCCAGTGGAGATGGCGCATCTCCCGGGTAATGGGCGGGGCCAGGGTCACGGCGGCAACGTCTTGCTCCTGCTTGACGCCTTCCCCCTGCCGCAGCATTTCCAGGGATTGGACCAACAGGGCCGCGCCCCGTTCCGCCAACCGGTCGTAAAGGGTCCCAACATTGTCTGCCGCGCCGATGGGCGCCCGCTCCTGGAGGAATACCGGTCCCGAATCCACCTCAAACCGGAGCCACTGGATAGTCACCCCGGTCTCTTTTTCCCCCCGGATCAGGGCCCAATTGATGGGGGCCGCCCCCCGGTAGCGGGGCAGCAGCGACGCATGGACATTGAGGACGCCCACGGACGGCAGGGCCAGAATCTCCGGGGGGAGAATCCGGCCGTAGGCCACCACGATAATCAACTCCGGCGCCAGCGTCTGAAGACGCGAGATCAATTCCGGGTCCTTGAGACGTTGCGGTTGCAGCACCGGCAGGTTCCAGGCCAGGGCCAATTCCTTCACCGGCGGGGCAGTGACGGCCCGGCCCCGGCCCCGGGGCCGGTCCGGTTGCGTCACCACGGCCGCCACCTCTTCACCGGCGCCCAGGAGGGCATCGAGAGACGGCAGGGCGAACTGGGGCGTCCCCATGAAAATCAGGCGCCAGGGTCCTGATTTCACCTGGCCGCCGCCTGTTTTTTCAGACGTCGTAAGTAGAGACCCCGCTTGAGGCGGCTGATATGATCGATGAAAAGAATACCGTTCAGATGATCGATCTCATGTTGGAGCACTACGGCCAGCAACCCTTCGCCGGTAATTTCCACCGGTTTCCCTTCCCGGTCCAGGCCCTTGACCAGCACCTTGGCATGACGCCGGACGTCGGCGCAAAAGTCGGCTACCGACAGGCAGCCTTCCTCGTGGATGATCGCCCCTTCCCCGGCGGCGATGCAGGGATTGAGCACCACCTGGATTTTCCGGGGCCGGCCCTCTTTGTGGGAAACGTCGAACACGATGAGACGCTGCAGTTCACCCACCTGGTTGGCCGCCAGCCCCAGTCCCGGGGCGGCGTACATGGTCTCGGCCATATCGTCGATGAGACGCTGGAGGTTCCCGTTGATCTCGGTGATCTCCCGGGCCTCTTGCCGCAGCACCGGATCGGGTAATTTATAAATCGGTAATACTGCCATGGGCGTGAAATTATTGGTCGGAAACTGACCTGTTTTTCTTAACTTTACGGCAAAATTGAAAGATTTTCAAGAACCCGCAGTCCGTGGAGAACAATTTTGTGGACGGAGGCAAAGGGAAGCGAGGGTATCAGGGCATTCGGCTTAACGCCAGGATGAAAAAAAGGTGAGGGGCCGTTGAAGCGCCCCTCACCTGCAGGAGGTGGGTTAAGTGGAGCAGGGAGAATCCTTATTTGGCCGGAGCCGCGGGGGCCGGGGCGCCGGGGCCAGCGCCCCCACCGGGGCCGACCATGGGGCAGCCAGCGGGGCCCATGCCGCGGCCGTGGCCCATGCCGCCACCCATACCGCGGCCGAACCCTTTGCCCAGTTCCGGAGAGATCTTACGGGCTTCCAGCTGGAAAGCCGTTCTCTTCTCCTGCATCTGGTCGCGGAGGGCGTTGATTTCCTTCTGCTTCGCAGTAATGGCCGCCTGATCCGGTTTTTCAGCCTTCCACAGGGCCGCCAACTCGGCGTGCTTGACCATCATCTGTTTGCGCACCGAGGCAGTGTCATTATGGAACTTCTCCTTGAGGTCAAAGAACTTACCGGCCTGATCGGGGGTGAGGTTCATGGCCCCCATCATGCCGCCGCCCATGCCACCTCCCATGCCGCCGCCGGGACGGGCCCAGGAAGCTGCCGCTAGACCCAGGGTCAACGACAGGGCCAACACCGCCACCAGAGAAATCTTACTCGTTTTCATTTGCAGTAACTCCTTAAAGTTCGGTTTCGATTTTTAGTCCGGAAATCCGGGCTTCAGTAAGGTAAACCCGGCAGCGGCTCAAACCCGGCGCGGCGGGTTAATTTTTTTTTGGGGTGGGGACGGGAAAAGTTAAGGATTACGTGGGGCGGGGTGGCTCCCGGAAGAGGCTGGGGGCCATGCACCGGCAAAGACCTTGGTCTCTATCTGCCGTCATACCAAGTTGAGACCTCTGCGAAAGTCTCTGACTCTTTGCCCCGAATCAAAATGTGGCGTAGGCGCCCTCGCCTGCGCCTATATACAGTATGGACAGCCGAGGGCGGCTATCCTACATGAGACTTTCGCAGAGGTCTCAAGTTGCCGTCATAGAGGTAATTCTGGCTTTACGGTAGCACCCGTCGTAGGGGCGGTTCGCGAACCGCCCCTACAACTATGATTATTACTTGTTTGACGGCAACTTGGTATTAGTCCTGAAGGAAGGCATTATACTGAGAAGAAGGCAGCAATGTGGTGGATCGCCGTCAGCAAGGGCGCGGGGTTCACTCCCAGCCAGAGGATAAGGAGGAAAATCACGGCACCGGCCAGACGCACGGCAAAGTCCGCGGCCGGAATCGCCGGCTCATGGGAGGCGGGCCGCAGATAGAAGGATACCACCACTTTGAAATAATAATAGATGGAAATGATGACCGTAACCGCTCCGATTACCGCCAAAACCGGGTAGTCAGCCTTGAGGACGGCCCAGAACAGCATGACTTTTCCCAGGAATCCGCCGGTGGGCGGCAAGCCGGCCAGGGAGAGGAGGCAGACGGTGAAAACCGCGCTGCGCCAGGGGTGCGAGTATCCTAACCCCTGACAATCCGCCAATTCATCCAGATCTGCCCATTTTTCAGACAAGGCGCCGATCATGCCGAAGGCTCCCAGGTCCATCACGCTGTAAACTGCCAGATAAAAGAGCAAAGCCGGTAGAGCGCCTTGTCTTATCGCCACCAGGGCCATGAGCAGATAGCCCATTTGGGCGATCGAGGAGTAGGCCAGCAGGCGTTTGACCCGGGTCTGGCAGACGGCGGTGAGGTTGCCGGCGGCCATGGTGAGCGCGGCCATAACCCAAAGGACCGGCCAGGCCATTTCCCAGGCGGGTTCAGCCAGGTTCAGGGTAAAGCGAATCAGGGCGGCAAACAGGGCCACCTTGGAGCCGGTGGACAAGAAAGCCGTCACCGGGGCCGCAGCTCCCTCGTACACGTCCGGGGTCCACAGATGGAAGGGGACCAGGGAGGTTTTAAAGCCGATCCCTACCAGGATAAGCGCCAGGGCAAGCAGGGTGACCGGCAGAGGCAGCGCTGTGGCCCGGAGCGACAAGGAGGCCTGGATGTTCAGGGTGCCGGAAGCGGCATAGAGCAGGGCGATGCCGAAGGCGAGGAACGCCGAGGCCACCGCTCCCAGGATGAAATACTTGATGGCCGCCTCCAGGGCTGTGGCCTCATTGCGGCGGATGGCGATGAGGATGTAGAGAGGAATGGACAAAAGCTCCAGACCCAGGAAGAAAATCAGCCAATTGATGGCCCCAGCCACCAAAACCATGCCTAAAGCGGCATAGAGGATCAGGGCGAACAACTCGTCGCTGGCGAATCCCCGTACCTGGCTGTAGCGGTATACCAGGAGCAAAGTAAGGCTGGTGATGACCATAAAGAGCACGCCAAAATACCGGGCAAATCCTTCCAGGTCCAGCATTCCTATAAAAGTTGGACTGGCGGGGGTCAACAAGCCCGCAGCCAATCCCGCGGCCAGGGCTGTCGCCAGGGCCAGGGTGAACAGCAGCCAGGGCGGACGCCGGACCAGGAAGGCCCCGGCGCCGAAGACCATGAGTCCTCCTCCCGCCAGGACCACTACCGGAAGTATGTCCAGCCACTGAGCCTGCATAATCATGGCTTTCCCTCGGGTCTCGAGGCCGGCTTAAAAAGCCTGGGCCAACAAGGGGGTCTGATGCAGCATGAAAATAATGGATGAGTCAAGTAATCTCAGTATGGGGCCGGGGTGCAGGCCGATAAAGAGAACCGGCAAGGCCATCATCACCAGGATGAGAAGTTCCCGGGGCTTGACGTCCAACAGGGCGTGTTCCTGCCGGGCTTCGCCAAAGAGGGTGTCCTGGACCATTCTCAGGATATAGATCACCGCGAGGACGATGCCGGCAAAGCTCAGGATGGCTATGAGGGGCCAGGCCTTGAAGGCGCCGATCAGGATAAGGATTTCTCCCACAAAGTTGTTGAGACCCGGCAAGCCCATGGAGGAGAGGGCGAAAAACAAGAAAAAGGCGCTGAATACCGGCATCTTTTTCCAGAGCCCCCCCAGGTCGGCGAAATCCCGGGAGCCGAGGCGTTCGTCCAACATGCCCACCATGACAAATAACGCCGAGGTGGAAAGGCCGTGGTTGATCATTTGCAGGAAAGAGCCGCTCAGGGTCAGGAGATTCCAGATTCCCAAGCCGACGACCATCATGCCCATGTGACCGATGCTGGAGTAGGCCACCAGGCGTTTGATGTTGGTTTGCGCCAGGGCGATCCAGCCGGAGTAAAACATCCCGAACAGCCCGAGGCTAATGATCAGGGGGATGGTCGCCTGGAAGGCCATGGGGAACAGGGGAATGGCAAACCGGAAGAAGCCGTAAAAGCCGGTCTTCAGGAGCAGGCCCGCCAGGTCCACGCTCCCGGCGGTAGGAGCCTCCGTATGGGCGTCCGGCAGCCAGGTGTGCACCGGCACCAGGGGGATCTTGATGGCGAAGGCCAGCAGGAAAGCCAGATAGAGCCAGACCTCCATGGCCGGGCTCAAGCCGGTCTTCATTAAGTGGACGAGAGAAAAGGTGTATACCCCGGTCTGGTGACCATGGATGACATAGAGGGCCACCAGGGCGATCAACATAAAGAGACTGCCCCCAAACGTGAACAGGATGAATTTGACCGAGGCGTACACCCGGTTGGTGTGTCCCCAGATGCCGATCAGGAAAAACATGGGGATGAGCTGGACCTCCCAGAAGAGATAGAAGAGCAGGAGGTCAGTGGCCAGGAAAAGGCCCATGAGGCAGCCTTCTAAAAATAACAGGAAGAAGTGGAACGCCCCGACCTTGATGGTGATGGTTTTCCAGGAGATGAGAATGCAAATGACGTTAATAAAGGCGGTGAGCAGAATAAGCATCAGGCTCACCCCGTCCAAACCCAGGCTGAAACGAGCCCCCAATGACTCTATCCAGGGGTAGTCCTCCACGAGGAGCCAGGCGCCGGTGGGGCCGGAATTAGGCTGGAGGTTTAAGAAAAAGAGCGAGACGATCAGGGTCAGTTCGATGAGCGTTACACTCAGGCTGATCCAGCGGCACAAACGGGGATTGGGGCCGCTGGCCAGAGCCAGAAGGCTCCCCGCCAGGGGAACAAAAACGATCACTGCAAGCAGAGGAAAGGATAGCATAAGGCGCACTCCTTACCAGAGATAGCACCTGGCGGCCAGGGCGGACAAAAAGGCGGTTAAGCCCACGAGCAACATTATTACATAGGTGGATAACCGGCCGGTGGTCCAGTAACCCAGGCCCTTGGAAAGCCGGTTCACTCCGGCGGCAGTGTCATCCAGACTCCGGTCAAGGCCGCCTTCGTCCACAGACTGCCAGAGGAAGCCGGCCAGCCAGCGGTAGGGCTGGTAGAGGGATTTGGCGGTTCCCACGATGCTGCGGTCCAGAACCCGTTCATCAATCTGGCGCCACAGGAATTGGGCCGCCCGCTGATAAGGCCGGATCAGGACGGATTGATAGAATTTATCCAGGTAAAACCCTTCCAGGAGCAGGGCGCGCCAGCGGGGCACGTCAAAATTGAGGCCGGGAGGCCGGTACAGATAGTAGGTGAGGATAATGACCGCGATCACGACCACGGCGCTCCCCACCCCCATGAAGAGCTCATAAGCAAGGGGTGCGCCGAGGTTCACCCGGCTGCCCGACAGCACCGACAGATAGCGACCCAACCACTCTTTTCCCGGACCGAAGGGCAGATTCAGCATCCCGTCAAAGAGGGCCAGCACCGCCAGGGGCCAGAGAATCCAGGCCAGGAAGCCGGGCGCCGGCTTGATCTCTTCCGGCTGCCTGCCTCCGGGCTTTTCCAAGAACACCAGGAAAAACACCCGGAAGGTGTAGAGCGGGGTCAGGAAGGCCGCAAGGGCGGCCAGGGACCAAAAAATCTTGTAGTCGACCCCGGGGTGCAAAAACGCCGCAAGCAGAATGCGGTCCTTGCTGAAAAAGCCGCCGACCAGGGGAAAAGCGCTCAGGGACAAGGCCCCGATGAGAAAGGGCCAGTAGATTTGGGGAAGAAGACGCCTCAGGTTGCCCATTTTGAAAATGTCATGCTCTTCGTCCAGGGATTGAATGATGTAACCGGCGGCCAGGAACAGCAGGGATTTGAAAAAAGCATGGGAGAGCAGATGGAACATGCCGCCGATGATGTCCGCAACGCCCACCGCCAGCACCAGATAACCTATCTGACTGATGGTGGAGTAGGCCAGCACCCGCTTGATATCCGTTTGCCCCAGGGCTGCCAGGGCCCCATACAGGGTAGTAATGGCGCCCACCGCGGCGATGAGCGTCAGGGCCAGGGGCGAGAGGCTCACGACCGGAAATAGCCTGATCAGGAGGTAGGCCCCGGCGGTGACCATGGTGGCGGCGTGGATCAGGGCGGAGACCGGCGTGGGGCCGGCCATGGCGTCCGGCAGCCACACCGAGAGCGGCAGTTGCGCGGATTTGCCCGCGGCCGCCCACAGGAGCAACAGGCCCAGGATCGTGGCCAGACCGGGGCCCAGGAGAGAGACATGGGCGCTGATAAAGGTCAGGGAAAGGCTGTTAAAGTGAAAAAACAACAGGGCCAGGACGATCCCGAAGGCCACGTCGCCGATCCGGGTGGTGATAAAGGCCTTGCGGCCGGCGGTGGCGTTGGCCGGGTTGCTGTCCCAGAAGCCGATGAGGGCGTAAGAACAGAAACCCACCCCTTCCCAGCCCAGATAAAAAAAGAGCAGGTTGTCCGCCAGGGTGATCACCAGCATGGCGAAGACAAACAGATTCAAGTAGCAGAAATACCGCGCATAGTCCTCGTCTTCCCGCATAAAGCTGACGGAATAGAGGTGAATAATGCTGGATACGAAGGTCACCATCAGGGCCATTATGGCCGCCAGAGGATTGTAAAGGACACTGAAAGAGGCGGAAAAACTGCCTGCTACTATCCATTCGAAGAGAGAAGTTTGGAAGGTCTGCTGCCAAAGAGCCGCAAAGCCGACGGCGGCTACGACGAAGGCTCCGAGCACTGCCGCGCAGGCAACGAACTCCACCAGCCGCCGGGGCAGGCGTCTCCCTCCCAAGGCGTTGAGGAGCGCCCCGGACAAAGGGAACAGCAAGAGGAGGACTACGATGGTTTTCACGTTACCCTTTCAACTGGCTGTAATCATCGGCCATGACCGAGCCCGTGCGCCGGTGGGCGTGGACCAATAAAGCCAGGCCCACCGCCACTTCAGAGGCGGCCACCGCAAAAATGAAGATTACGAAAGCCTGGCCGTCCAGAAGCTGCCAGCGCAGGGAAGCGGCCACAAAGGCCAGGGCTGCGGCATTCAGCATGATTTCCACACCCACCAGGATCATGATGAGGTTGCGTCGAGCCGCAGCGCAGGTTGCGCCCATAATGAACAGAATGGCGGCCAGGATAAGGATATGGCTATACGGCACGATCATGATTTGGTCTCCGTCCCGGTTTCCGGCCGGCCCAGATAATAGGCCCCCACCAGGGCCGCAAAGAGCAAAAACGAGGCAATCTCCACGGCGAACCAGTAATGGTGAAAGACAAACTGGCCGAACTCCCGGGGTCCGGCCATGGCCAGGGGCAGGGCGGATTCCTGGGGAGGCCCCTGCCGGATCAGGAGGACCATGATGCCGCCTGACACCGCGCTCAGGACCAAAGCCGGGGCCCACTGCCTGAGCCATCGGCCGGCAGGTCCGGGCGAGACTTCGATCTTGAGCATCATGACGATAAAGATAAACAGGACCATGATGGCCCCGGCATAGATGATAATTTCCAACAGGGCCAGCAAGGGGGCGCCCAAAAGATAAAAGAGGGGGGCTATGCCGAAGAAGGAGACGACCAAATAAACGATGGCGTGCATGACGTTGCGGCTAGTGATGGCCAGGGCGGTGGCCGCCAGGATGATGAGGCCCAGGACATAGAAAAGAATGCCATAAAGGGTCATGACCGCCTCCTCTTGCCGTTCACGGCAGGTTGCTCTTGAGCTTCACGGGCTTGGCTTCGCCGGTGTGAGTGCCTTTGTCCCCCACCGCGGTAACTCCGGCATAGCGGTAAAAGTCGTAATCATGGTTCTTGCCGCCGTGATCCACGAGCAGGTCCGCTTTTTCCGCTACCAGGGTCAGGACGTGGTACTGACAGGTCTCAAAGTCCGGGGTCAATTGGATAGCCAGAGTGGGGCAGGCCTCCTCGCACAAGCCGCAATAGATGCAGCGGGCGAAGTTGATGCGAAACCAGGGGGCCCAGCGCCGGCCGTCCTCTCGTTCTTCGGATTGCATGGAAATGCAGCTCACCGGGCAGACCCCGGAGCACAAGTAGCAGGCCACGCAGCGCTCCTCACCGTCCGGGTCCCGGGTGAGGATAATGCGGGCCCGGGAACGCTCCGGCAGCGGCCGCTTGTATTCCGGGTATTCCTCGGTAATGGGCCGGTGGAAGAGGTGCAAGAGGGTGATGCCGAAACCCTGCGCCAGGCCTGTCACCCCATCCCAGATAGCCTTGAAACCCTGCCTGTTTTTCTCCATGTTCAGGCGCCCATCAGGAGCATGACCCCCCCGGTCACCACGATGTTGAGCAGTGCCAGAGGGACCAGCAACTTCCAGCCCATATGCATGAGCTGATCGTATCTTACCCGGGGAAGCGTCCCCCGCATCCAAATCATGAAAAAAACCACCGCCAGGACCTTCAGGGAGAACCAGACCAGAGGCGGCAACAGCGGTCCCTGCCAGCCGCCCAGAAAAAAGACCGCCACCAGCGACCCCAAGACCACCATAGTGACATACTCGCCCAGGAAAAAAAGGCCGAAGCGCATGCCGCTGTATTCCGTGTGATAGCCGGCGACCAGTTCGTTTTCCGCCTCCGGGAGGTCAAAGGGGATCCTCTTGGTTTCGGCCACGGAACTCAGGAAGAAAATGATGAAAGATAGCGGCTGCACCAGCAGAAACGGGTACCGGCTCTGGGCGGCCACAATGTCCACCATACTGAAGGAGCCGGCCAGCATGACTATCGGCACCAAAGACAGCCCCAGGGAGAGCTCATAGCTGATCATCTGCGCCGCGCCCCGAATGCCGCCCAGAAGCGCATACTTGGAGTGGGAGGCCCAACCGCCCAAGGCCACCCCGTAAACCCCGATGGAGGACAGGGCAAGCACATAGAGCAAGCCTACATTCAAATCAGCCACCACCAGGGGAATCTGATGACCCCGGATGGTCCAGCCCTGGCCAAACGGCACCACTGCGAAAATCAGCAAGGCCGAAGCGGCCACCACTGCCGGGGCGAAGAGGAAAATGAGGCGATCGGCTTTTTCCGGCACAATGTCCTCTTTGGTGAGCAGTTTGACCGCGTCGGCTATGGGCTGCAACAGGCCGAAGGGCCCGGCCCGGTTGGGCCCCAGGCGGATTTGCAGCCTCCCCAGGAGCTTGCGCTCGGCCAATACCAGGTAAGCGGCCAGGAGCAGGAGCCCAACCAGCACCAGACTGAGTTTAATCAGCAATATGATGAACCCGATCATCCAGGCAGTCATCGCCAAACCTTACAATTTTTTTATACTTTCGGTCGGGAGCCACACTGGCCCGCCGGACACTTTTTGCCACTCCAGGCGCCGATGCCGGGGCAGGATGGCGACTCCCGGCGCCATGCGGTGGCCAGCTTTAAGGCGCACGGTCACCTCGCCACCCGGCAGAGACAGGACTACCCGGTCCCCGGAGGCGAAACCCAGGCCGGCCGCAAGGCCGTGATGCAGCGTCAGACACGGTTCTTCCTCCACCTTCTGGATCGGCGCCGAATAGCCGGCCAATTCTTCCGTGCCGAAGGTCTGGTCCACGAGCAGCAGTTCCACCTGGCCGGGAGGGACCTCCTCCGGGTTGGCCACGACCTGCGGCGAGAAGACGGCCACCCGGGATGATTCGGGCAGGAGAGACACCTCGGAGGTTGCCGCTGCCTGCGTCAGGCCGGCAAGAGGCGAGAATCCCTCATTTTCCCGGGACAGCCAGCTCCAGAGCCCTCCGGGTGGAAGCCCCGCCTCGGCCCCAGGCATGGTTTCAGCCAGGTCGGCCAAAATTGCCGGCGCCGGGCGCGGCTCCCCGCCCGGGATAAAATTGAGAAATTCCCGGGGCGGATGGCTGCCCCCGCTGACCTGGGCGATGGGGGCCCCTCCCTGGTGCAGGGGCATGGCTTCCTGGAGCCTCCCTTGCTGATTGAGGTAATGCGAGGCTTCCTTCTCGAAAACGGTGGCCATGGGCAAGAATATTTGGGCCCGGGCCACCGTGGCCGAAGGCAAATAATCCAGCGCCACCAGAAGTTCCAGCTTGTCCAGAGCCCGGGTCAATCGCAGCCGGTCCGGATATGACCAGAACGGGTCGCTCTCCACCACCAGCAGGGCTTTCACCGAGCCGCTTTCCAGGGCCTCCAGCGGGTCCGCTGCGGTCTTGGCCGAGAGCCGCGCGGCGCCGAAGGCGTTGGGGCCGGGGAGCAGATAAAACAGCCCAGCCCGGCCTTTGGCCGCTTGCCACAGCCGGGCATGGTCAGCCGCCAGCATCGGGGTGGTTTCCCGGACGATATCGGTGTTGCACACCATAACCGGGTTTTGGCAGTCTCTCAGCTTCCGCCCCAAGGCCGCCAGGCGATCCTGCGGTATGGCATCGGCTGGGTAATCGCCGGTCAGGAGGCGGTGAAAGTTGCCCGCAAGCGATTCCAGCCGTCCCGCGGCGGCCTGGTGGCCAAAGGCGGCCCTGGATATGAGATTGAGGCCCAGATCAATGCCGCCCGGCGGGAACGGGAGATGCTCGAACTCAAAGGGCAGGGAGACCGGGCGGGGGTCAATCACCACCACCGTTCCCCCCTGACGATATGCCTGCCGCAAAGCCAGGGCGAGCATCGGGGCTTCATGCACCGGGTCCACCCCTGCCACCATAACGAAATCCGATTTTTCCATATCCCGGAGGGAGACGGCAATTCCGGTATCCAGCCGGGATATCGCCGCTTTGACTTTGCGCTCCAGGGCGGGATCGAGGAAAAATTGTGGTCCGAGCCACCCCTGCTGCCGGCAAAGCCTCAGCAAGAAACCATGGGTTTCCAGACTGCTGCGCGGGGAACCCCATACGGCAACGGCCCCGGCGCCGTGGTCCCGGCTGATGCGGTGGAGCCGGTGCGCCGCCTCCTGCAAAGCCTCTCCCACAGGCACAGCCTTGGTTCCCAGCCGCGCCCTTCTGGGGCGGCCGGGATGATTGGTATAATCGAAACCGTATCGGCCCCGATCGCAGATGAAATAACCGTTCACGGCGTCATGGAAGCGCGCCTCCTGGCGCACGACTTCCCGGTAACGGGCGTTTCCTATGGTATTGCAGCCCAGGGAGCAATGGAGGCATAACGACGGGGCTCGCTCAAAGTCCCAGCGCCTCCCCCTGTATCGCCCCGGTTTGTCCGTGAGCACCCCGGTGGGGCAAAGATCGATGATATTGCCGGCAAAGGGGCTTTCCAGGGGACCGTCACGGAACCGGCCAAAATACATTTTGCTGCCGAGCTGCATGGCCCCGAAGTCCCGGTAGCCAGCGAAGTCCTGGTAAAAACGCCGGCAGCGCCAGCAGTGGATACACCGGTTCATTTCGTGCTGCACGAACTCGCCCAGGTACTGGTCTAAGTAGGTGCGTTTCAGCCCCAGGTAGCGCCGGAGGCCGTGGCCTCCCGAAACGGTTTCATCCTGGAGCAGGCAATGGCCGCCCTCGTCGCACACCGGGCAGTCGTGAGGGTGGTTGAGCATGAGCCACTCAATAACGGAACGGCGGAACTCCACCGCCTCCGGGGCGATGGTGGAGACCACCATGCCGTCCTCGGCCTCGATCATGCAGCTCATCTCCACCCCTTTCACCGGGCCCTCCACAAACTTCACGGCGCACATGCGGCAGGCTCCCAGGGACCCCAGGGCCGGGTGGAAGCAAAACCGGGGGATCATGATGCCGAGCTTTTCTGCGGCCTCGATGACTTTGGTCCCTGCAGGAACTTCGATGTCCCGGTGGTCGATCTTCAGCCTTGCCATGGTCCCGAGCCCTTGAAGGAACATTGACGCTGGCGGATGTGGGCGCGAACCTCTTCTTCAAAGTGGTTCAAAAGGCCCAGCACCGGGGAAGCGGCCCCCGGGGCGAAGGCACAGTAGGACTGGGCCATTTGGCCGGCCGCTTGCTTGAGCATGGGGATGAATTCCTCCTTGCCTTCACCGGCTTCAATCCGCCACAAGAGGTCCCGGATAAAGGGTAAACCTTCCCGGCACGGGGTGCAGAAGCCGCAGGATTCCCGGGCGAAGTATTCGATCAGGTTCAGCGTGGCTCCCACCAGACAGATATTTTGGTCAAAGACGATGATGGCGCCGGTCCCCAGGCGGTTGCCGGTGGCCTTCAGCGGCTCAAAATCCATTTCCACGTCCCAAAACTTTTTCGGCATAAAACTGGTGGAGGCCCCTCCGGGCAGGAAGGCCTTTAATTCAGAGGCAGGTGACATGCCTCCTGCGGCTTCGAGGATTTCGCGGAACGGGGTTCCGATGGGCAACTCATAGCAACCGGGCCGGTTCACCCGTCCGGAGACGCAGTAAAGCTTAGTGCCGGCGCCGTCCTTGCTTCTGGCCAGGGCCTTGAACCAGGCCGGCCCTTTTTGCAAAATGTGGGGAACGCAGGCCAATGTCTCCACGTTGTTGACGATGGTGGGTTTGCCCCACAGACCCGCCTCGGCCATATGGGCCTGTTTATTGGGGTGGGGCCGCTGGCCCATGATGGCGTTGACCTGGGCGGTGGCCTCCCCGCAGATATAGCGTCCGGCGCTGCGGTGCACCAAAAGGTCGAAAGAAAATTCGCTTCCTAAAATGTTGGTCCCCAGGAAGCCGGCCTCCCGGGCCACCAGGAGTTCCTTTTCAATCAGCTGGGCGTCCATCTCATACGACGGCCGGACAAAGAAAACCCCTTTGGCGGCGGAAATGGCATAGGCAGCCAGGATAATCCCCTCCAGGACCAAGTGGGGATTGGCGTTGACCAGCACCCGGTCCTTAAAGGTGCCGGGCTCCATTTCATCGGTGTTGGGGACAAGATAGCGGGGGAAGGCCTTGCCGATAAAGCCCCATTTCTTCCCGGCCGGAAAGCCCGCCCCACCTCGGCCCCTGAGACCCGAAGCCAGCACGATCTGCCTCACTTCTTCGGGCGACCGGTGTTTCAGGGTGGCAATGAGAGCCTCATAACCGCCGCTTTGCCGATACTCATCAAAGCTCAGGGGGCGGTCCGGCTGACGGTTTAAGAAAAGAACGGGCTCTGTCATAAATCACCGGCAAATGACCAGGTCACAGTATTCGGTGCGTAATTTCTCCAGGATTGCATCAATCTTTTCCGGGGTGAGATTCCCGTAAACTACCCCGTTGATCAGCATGGCTGGAGCGTGGTCACAATACCCCAGGCAAGCGGTAGGGAGCACGGTGAACATGCCGTCTGCGGTCATCTCCCCGGCGCACACCCCCAGTTTCCGGCACAGGTAAGCAAACACCGAACCCTCGTGAAACATCCAGCACACCACGCCGTCGCACACGTGGATGACGAACTTTCCCACCGGCTCCCGGTAGATGAAGTCGTAGAACGTGGCCAGTTCTTCCACTTCCAGGGGGGTCAGGCCCAAAAGCCCGGCGGCCTCGTGCACCGCCTCGTCATTGAGGTAGCCGTAGTGCCTCTGCAGGGCAAATGCGACATTGATCACCTGCTCCCGGGGGTCTTCGGCCTCCGAAATCTGTTGCCGGAGATTTTCCCGTAATTCAGGCGGCAAATCGGCCATAAATCCCCCCTAGCGGTCCGTGTCCGGCAGGATGTAATCCAGGGAACCGATAATGGCGATCAGGTCGGCCAGGAGATGGCCTTTGGCCATGAGCGGCATGGCCTGCACATTGGCGAAATCCGGGGCCCGGATGCGCATGCGGTACGCCAGGGAGAGCCCGTCGCTGACCACATAGTAACCCTGTTCGCCCCGGGGTGCTTCGGTGGCGTGGTAGGCCTCCCCCCGAGGAATTTTCGGGCCGCGGGTGACGTTAATAAAGTGGTGAATCAGGGTCTCGATGTCCTGTAAGGTGTCTTCCTTGGCAGGGATCACGTAGCGGTAGTCCTCACAGACATAGCGGCCGGGAGGCATCCGGTTGGCGGCCTGCTCGATGATGCGCAGGCTTTGCCGCATCTCCTCCACGCGCACCAGATAACGGGCGTAACCGTCCCCCCCGCTGGAGGTCGGGATGTCAAAGTCAAAGGCCTCATAGCCTGAATAGGGGATCTTTTTCCGCAGATCCCATTCCAGGCCGGAGGCGCGGAGCACCGGCCCGGTTACACCCCACTCGAGAGCGTCGTCCAGGGAGAGATACCCGATCTCCCGGGTGCGGGCCTCGAAGATGGGGTTTTTGGTAATCAGGGCTTCGTATTCTTTGAGCCGGCCGGGAAAGACTTTGACAAAGTCATCTACCAACTCTTTCCAGCCTTCGGGCAGGTCGGCGGCTACCCCCCCCAGCCGGAACCAGGATGGGTGGAGGCGTCCGCCAGTGATCAACTCCACGATATCCATGACCTTTTCCCGCTCCCTGAAGGTGTAAAAATTCGGGGTCATGGCTCCGCAGTCATGTGCGAAGGTGGCAAAAGAGACCAGGTGATTACTGATCCGAAAGAACTCCGTGAGCATCACACGGATGAACTGGGCCCGATCCGGCACCTTGATGCCAGCCAGAGTCTCCACCGCCGTAAGGTAAGACAGATTGTTGGCCACCCCGCTTAAATAGTCTACCCGGTCGGTGTAGGGGATGAACTGGTGCCAGGACTGGCGTTCCCCGATTTTCTCTGCACCCCGGTGGTGGTAGCCGATGTCCATGTCGATGCCGGTGATCTCTTCTCCCTGCAGGGAAACCATAAACCGCATCAGGCCGTGGGTGCTCAAATGATGAGGACCGACGTTCAGGATTAACTCCTCATCCCCCTCCGGTTTTTTGAGGTACATGCCGGCGTCCAGGGGCTGAATTCTCCTGGCATCTTCATGGGTATAGGGGGGCATGGCCGTGGCCCGGTCCGGATAGCTCTTTCTCAAGGGGTGCCCTTCCCAATCGTGGGGCATGAGGAGGCGGCGGAGATCGGGGTGGCCCCGGAAACGGATGCCGAACATATCGAAAACTTCCCGCTCGTACCAGTTGGCGGCAGGCCAGAGGTCCGTGATGGTCTCGGTTTCCGGTTCCTGGCCGTGCAGGTCCACTTTCAGGCGCACCCGGCCGGCAGATTCATAGGAAAGCAAATGGTAGACCAGGGTGAAATCCGGAAAATTTTCCCGCTCCCGCCGGGCCGATTCATCCACCGCGGTGAAATCCTCCAGGCGCCTGAATGTGGGCCGGGCCTCGGTCTTGAGAAATCGCAGCACCTCTTTGAGTCTGGTAGCGTCAACCCTGAAGGTTGGCATGTCCGAAGTTTGGGGCGTCTGCGCCACCGCGGCGCCGAACTTCTCCGTCAAGGTCTTGGAGAGGGATTGCTCCGCTTCCGTCAGTTCGATCCAATGGGGTGGCGGGGTCCACATCAGGCCGGAGCGGCTTTCCCAAAACGCCGGCGGGGTCACCGAGGTGCCCCGGAGAGGGGTGCCGTAATATCCCGGTCCCCGGGCATCCCGGTCCTTGGTGACGCCGTTCACCAGTATGGGCTTCCGGGTGCCCTGGCTGCCGCCATCCCGATGGAAAATAGTCCTGGCAGGCCGTTCCCGCAAGATTTTCTCCTGCAAGAGAATTAAGCCGTGCATGATGGCCTCGGGCCGGGGCGGGCAACCGGGGATGTAGACATCCACCGGCAGGATCTGGTCCACCCCCTGGACCACGCTGTACACATCGTACATGCCGCCGCAATTGGAGCAGGAACCCATGGACATGACCCACTTGGGCTCAGGCATCTGTTCGTATAGCCTGAGAACCACCGGCGCCACTTTTTTGAACACCGTCCCGGAGACGATCAACAGGTCGGACTGACGGGGAGAACCGCGTAAAACCTCCGCCCCGAAGCGGCTCAAGTCATACCGCGAGGTAAGCACCGCCGCCTCCTCAATAAAGCAGCACGACAGGCCGAAGAACAACGGCCAGAGGCTGTACTGCCGGGACCAATTGACCAGAAGGTCGATTGTGCTCAGGAGGAAGTTTCCCGGCCCGGCGGTGTGATTCTGGTCTTGGGGCCCCAATCCAGTCCCCCTTTTTTCCAGAGATAAAAAAGGCTTACCAATAGGACCATGATGAAAAAAGAAATCTGCAGCCAACCGGCCCATCCCAACGGGCGGAAAGCAATCCCCCAGGTGAAGATGAAGGCGGCCTCCACGTCGAAAATGAGGAAAAAGGTGGCCACCAGATAGAAGGGCACCGGGTAGCGCAGCCGCGCCGGTCCGCTGGGAATGATGCCGCATTCATAGGGCCTGAGCTTTTCGGGGGTCTCTTTCTTTTCTCCCAGCCAGGCGGTAAGAAAGAGAATGACACCCATGAGAACCAGCACCATGCAGGTGTAGACCGCCAGGCTGAACATTCCAGGCTCCCATGGCGCTAAGGTTGTATAACCGGCAGAAAACTGCATGAGTTTTCCCCAGAGAACATCAGGAGGATATCGTGGCAGAAAAAAATGAGCCTTATTGCAATATTAACGAAAAGATATGCCCCGGATATGATGGTGTCAAGTTGACCCCGAGAATTTCCCGGTGGCGGCGGTTGCATTAGCGGCAAACATGATTAGTCTCTAAATTTGAGAACCGCTATAAGGCCATTAAGGATTAAGGGTGCAGGGCAGGTAAAAGCCTGCGCCCAGGGAAGGCTATTCCCGGGACCAAGGCCTTAAACCTTAAACCGGCCTGGTTCGGGCCAATCGCCAGGCATTGGATCATGCCTACTTTTCTGCGCGGTCAACCGGACGCGGCGACCTGCCGGGTGGTAGCTGAACCTGAACCGTAAGTCTTACTTTTGGTTTGCCCGGGACATGCGGCAACCGCGTTGATTGGGAAGGTTGGGGTGATTTGATGGACCTGCTCTTCGACCAGGTAATGTTATCCCGCCTTCAATTTGCGGCCACCACCATGTTCCACATCACCTGGCCGCTGTTGTCCATCGGCCTCAGCATCTTCCTGGTGGTGACGGAAAGCTTGTGGTTGACCACCAAAGACCTGGATTATTACCGTCAAACCCGTTTCTGGGGCAAGCTGTTTTTATTGAATTTTGCCGTGGGAGTGGCGAGCGGTTTGCCTCTGGAGTTTCAGTTTGGCGCCAATTGGAGCCGGTTTTCGACCGCCACCCATGGTTTTTTCGGGAGCATCCTGGGCTTTGAAGGATCCATGGCCTTCATGCTGGAGGCCGGTTTCCTCGGCATCATGGCAGGGGGCTGGAATCGGGTTTCACCCCGCTTCCACCTGTTTTCCACCTGTATGGTGGCCTTGGGGGCTTCCCTGTCCGCCTTCTGGATCATGGTGGCCAATTCCTGGATGCAGACCCCGGCCGGCGGTTCCTGGGTTAATGGGCGCTACGTGATGGAAAACTACTGGCAGGGTATTTTTAATCCTGATTTGCCCTGGGGTTTCAGCCACATGTGGGTGGCATGCCTGGAGACCACGCTGTTCGTCGTGGGGGGCTTGAGCGCCTGGCACATCCTGAAAAATCGCCACGTGGATTTTTTTCTCAAATCTTTTAAGATAGCCTTCCTGGCTGCAATTATCATTACGCCATTGCAGGCTTGGTTGGGGGATGCCTCCGGCCGGGCCGTGGCCGAATACCAGCCTACCAAACTGGGCGCCATTGAAGCTCACTGGGAGACCAACCCGCCGGGCCAGGGGGCGCCCTGGAAGCTGTTGGCCTGGCCTAATGCCGAAAAACAACAGAATGACTGGACGGTTTTGGAAATCCCTTCCGGGTTGAGCCTGCTCATCACCCACTCTCTCACCGGCCAGGTCAAGGGTCTTAAAGATTTCCCCAGGGAAGATCAGCCTCCCATTGCGCTGCCCTTCTATTCCTTCCGCATTATGCTCGGCATCGGATTCGCCATGGTCGGCCTCATGCTGTGGACTTTGTGGGCCTGGTATAAAAAACGCTTGACCGCGGCGCTTCTCCCCCAACAGAAGTGGCTGCTATACGCCTGGATCGCCTTCGCCCCGCTGGGCTATCTGGCGGTGGAGATGGGCTGGGTCACCCGGGAAGTGGGCCGGCAGCCCTGGATCATCTATGGCTTGCTGCGCACCAGAGACGGCGCCTCGGTTCTGCCGGCCAGCGCCGTGGCCACCTCGCTCGGCATCTATGCCGTTCTCTACACGGTTCTATTTCTGGCCTTTTTGGTCTTCGCCCACCGCCTCTTGAAGCGCGGGCCCAACCTGGAAGACCGCCCTCCGGTGCCACATCAGGGCAGAGGAGGCGCATAATGGCGATAGGCCACCACCTGCTGGCGGATATCTGGTTCTGGCTGATCGGCTTTATCCTCATTCTATATGTGATCCTGGACGGCTTCGACTTGGGGGCCGGCATGCTCTTCCTCTGGACCCGGGATGCACGCCGCCGTGGTCTTATTTTAGGGGCTGTGGGGTATACCTGGCATGCCAATCAAACCTGGCTGGTGGTCTTGGGCGGATTGCTGTTCGGCGCCTTTCCCCTGGCATACGGGGTGGTGCTTTCCGCCCTGTATATTCCTTTCGGCCTCATGCTTCTGGGATTGATTATCCGCGGTATCTCCTTTGAATTCCGGGAGGAAGCTCACGATAAAGGGCTCTGGAATTTGGCTTTCGGCGGGGGGAGCCTGCTTGCGGCCCTGGGCCAGGGTTTTGTCCTGGGCGGGATACTGAGCGGCTTGAACCTGGCCGGCGACACCTATGCGGGTGGTGTCGCGGGCTGGCTCAACCCCTTCACGGTTTTGGTATCCGCAGGGTTAGGGTTCGGCTATCTTCTGTTGGGAGCCACATATTTGATCTTCAAGACCGGGCCGGAGATGGACCACTACTGCCGGGAACAGGCCTCGGTGGCGGCCTTCCTGTCATTATGCATCACCTTGGCAGTCATTATCTGGTTCTTTCAGATCAATCCCGCCGCGGTTCAGAAATGGACCTCATGGCCCGACTTGTTGATCACTTCGTTCCCGTTCCTCCTGTCTCTCTTTACCTTCCTCTTGCTATTAAACACGCTGCGGACCGGAACAAGTGATACCGCCCCTTTTATCCAGGCCGTCCTCATCTTTGCTTTTTCTTTTATTTCTCTGGCCGGCAGCCTGCACCCCTATATCCTGCCCCCGGAGGTGACCGTCTACGCCGCTGCGGGACAGGCGTTGACCCTGAAAGTTATGCTCGTGGTCATGGTCCCGCTGCTACCATTGATGCTCCTGTACAACGCCTTTCAATATCAGATTATGAGCGGCAACGTCAGTGAAGCCGGCTATGACGAGTCAAAAGGTCTCTAAGAAGGAGAATTCCGGTGGACCACGTTTCTCTTGCCCAAAAATCGTCCCTGCACCGGCTTAACCTCTTCCTGGCTTTATCCCGGACTCCCCATGGCCTGCTGGACCTGGCCACGCCCGGGTTGGCGGCCCTCCTTTGCCTGGGCGGCTTCCCGCCCTTTGGAGTCACGGTCTTAGGCCTGATCACCGTTTTTGCCGGCTATACTGCGGTCTATGCCTTAAATGATCTGGTGGATTACCGCACCGACAAAGCCAAGATCGGCGAAGGCGGTCTCACAGGGGAGGGTTATCTGGATGGGATAATGGTCCGCCATCCCATGGCCCAGGGACTTTTAAGCTTTAAGGAAGGTCTAACCTGGGCCATATCCTGGACCGCGGTGGCTCTGGCGGGGGCTTACCTGTTAAACCCCATCTGTGCCCTGATCTTTATTCTGGGGTGCGTCCTGGAGACAGTTTATTGTTTCATGTTGGCAATCAGCCACTGGCGCACGCTGGTGAGCGGCGTGGTCAAGGCCTTGGGCGGCGTGGCGGCGGTTTATGCCGTAGATTCTCACCCTTCTTCCTTATTCCTGGCGCTGCTGTTTCTTGTCATTTTTTTCTGGGAAATCGGCGGCCAGAATCTACCCGCGGATTGGCACGACCTGGAAGAGGACCGCCGCTGGCATGCCAAAACGGTGCCGGTGCGTTACGGCCCGGAGGGGTCCTGCAAGATCATCATGGGCGCCCTAATTCTTACCATGATCCTGCTGCTTCCTCTTATGGCCGTTTCGCCTCTCCGGTTTCCCTGGTGGGCCATGGCCCTGGCCGCGGGCGCCGGGGGGGGCCTGCTGATTTTTCCCGCGGTGCGCCTGTGCCGGACCAGGGAGCGCTCCCAAGCGACCATGCTGTTCAACCAGGCCAGCTACTTTCCCTTGGCGGTTCTTGTGATAACCGTTGCCGCCTTGTGCGCCTGAGGATAAGTTGCTGTCATAGAGGTAATTCTGGCTTTATGATTGCAATCACCGTAGGGGCGGTTCGCGAACCGCCCCTACAATGCGGATTATTACTTGTTTGACGGCAACTTGGTATGAGGCCTGAAGAGCATTACTTAAGAGGAGCATTTGACCAGTGGCGGACCAGTTGAGGGAATTCACCCGGGAAGAATTGCAGGGATTTGATGGGATTGAAGGAAGGCCGGCGTATCTTGTTTTCCAGGGCCGGGTCATTGATGTCACCGCCAGCAAGCTCTGGCCTCATGGGCGTCACATGGCCACCCACCTGGCCGGGGGAGACCTGACCCAGGAAATTGACGCCGCTCCCCATGGACCCGAGATGCTCGAAAAGTTCCCTCAAGTGGGCATCTTGAAGGGGGAAGAAGCAGCCGCAAAAGAGATTCCGGAGTACCTCTCCCGGTTATTTCACTTCATCCCGCTGCTGCGGCGCCATCCCCACCCCATGGTGGTGCATTTTCCCATAGCTTTGATGATGGCTACCACCGGCTTTAACCTCTTGTATCTGTTGACGGGGGACCCATCGCTCGAGACCACCGCCTGGCATTGTCTGTGGGGCGGGGTTCTATTTACCCCGGTAGCCATGGTCACCGGCCTGATCACCTGGTGGCTTAACTATGAAACCGCATGGCTGCGGCAGGTGAAAATAAAACTGGCGCTGTCGCCGATCTTGCTGGCCGTGGCCCTGGTCGCCTTGACGTGGCGTTACCTCAGCCCGGATATTATGATTTCCTGGAGGCCGGCGAGCCTGGGTTATCTGGGGCTTATCCTTTCCCTGACCCCCCTGGTGGGGACCATCGGCTGGTACGGCGGCACCCTGAGTTTTCCCATCGAAAAGTGAAGGTTATGAAGGGTCCTCTGAACCGGGTGACCCAACAGCTCGAGGATGAAGGGATCGAAAAGTTCAATAATCCCTATGACAGCCTCATGCGCACCCTGGAGGCCAAACGCCGGGCAACTCTCATGGCAAAAACTTGACTGCGGGTGCGCGGCCCTGGACTGTAACCATATGCTTGGCGCCATAAAGAAAGAACCTGCCGCGGTTCCATCCCAAGGCGGAACCGGGGTGCAGCCCAGAACCCGTCCCCAAGACAGACCGATTCCGGCTTTCTTCTTATCTGACCGCGCCTTCCCCGAACCGGTTACTCGGCTGCTGCAAAAATACCCTTCTCTTCAGAGGCATCCTCATCCCTTTGCTGTGCACTTCCCCATTGTTTTCTTCCTGGCTGCCCCCTTTTTCACCCTGGCATACCTGGTCACGGGCTCATCCGCCTTTGAAGCCACGGCATTTCATTGCCTGGGAGCCGGAGTGCTTTCCCTGCAACTGGCCATGCTCACCGGCGAGTTCTCCCGCCGAATCAACTACCCTCATGATTCCAGGCCAACTTTCCGCATCGAGATCCGATACTCCCGGATTTTACTGCTTATGAGCAGCGGAGCCTTTCTCTGGCGCTGGCTCTATCCCTCTGTCCTCCAAAACTTCAGGTGGGCCAGCGTCTTTTTTCTCCTGCTGATTTTCTCTTTGCCCGTGTGGGTCACCATTATCAGCTATCATGGCGGGCTGCTCACCTTTCCCTTGGAAAAGGAGAAAAACTAGCGGGGATTTGTGGCTGTCTTCCGGCAGACGGCCAGAATTCCTATCTGTTTGATTTCCAGGGCGTCCTTTATGGGGAGCCCGGCGGCTGCCAAACCTTGGCGCAGGTCCCGGCTGGTGAACCGGTCTTCTTCCGGGTGGACAAAGAGGCGCCGTGACACAAAGTTCAGATAAACCGGAGGGTAGAACTCCTCCAGAAAATAAATCCCCCCTGGCCTCAGCACCCGGGCGATTTCGGCCACTCCCCCGCGCCAATCCGGCAGGTGGTGCAAGACCCCAAACCCAAAGACCGCGTCCACTGAGGCGCTCCGGTGCGGCACCTGTAAGACATCTCCCACATAAAGATGAATTTTTTGCCTTTGGGCTGTAACCAGGTATTTCCGGGCTTGAATAATCATCTGCAAATCTAAATCCATGGCATGCACCGCAGCCGGGAGAAATTCCTTTAACAAAAGACTGGCACCGGCACCCCGGCCGCAGCCAATTTCCAGGAATTCCCTGCCTGAGCGTAGCTCCACCTTGGTCTTGATCCACCGGATAATGATCCTTTCTTGGATAAGCGCCCGGATAGGGTTGTTGACGATCAAGCGTTCAGCCCAATTCACTTTCATTATTTCTCCTGATATTTTATAAAGTTAACAATTCATCACCAAACCAGGGATTCGTGGATTGGGAATATTCCAAGTCATGAGCCTTCCATCAGTCTTGAGCACTCGGCGCAGGTCTTTTATGAGGTGAGATTGCGGATGCCGAAGTCCACTATGATTGCGTCAAACGTATGATCCCTGACGGCACTCTTCTCAGCGTCCCTTCGAAGCAGGAAAAGTGCCATGCTATTCCGGTTCTGATCACCTCAACCTAGCCCAACTCTATCATAGCCCGATTGAAATTATATAGGACAACATGTCCGTTGGGACCCAAGGCCTTGGCAACCAAAAGCGGCGAATCGGCTGTGCCGCTGCCCACAAGAGCAGATATAGATAGAGTATCGAAGCATTTTGGCAGACCCAAAGGAGTCGAGATATAGCAGGCAGCCTTTTTTATAAAATTGTGCCTTAAGCTATTTTTGGGTGAACATGAATTTTAAAGCTTCATATCGCTAACAATGCTTCGATCTTCGTAAACTTATCCCCATAACGGTACTGATTTCTATTCTGCGACTTAACCGATTCAGATTCGATATTATTGCCAATTACGAGGAAAAATTGATAGCCAGACGTCCCCAATATTTAATGAAAAATTAACTTTAAATTAGATTTATCTTAACAATTTTCTCTTATTATCAAGCAAATATCTTCGATAATGATTTGATAGCGCAATAAGAAAAGGAGGAAACTGGATGGACACTATCTATTGTTTTTTGAATCAATATGGCTATCTGGGCGTCTTCCTCCTGCTGGCCCTGGGGATTTTCGGGCCGCCGGTGGCGGATGAATTTTTATTGCTCTTCCTGGGGTACTTGGTACTCAAAGGAACTCTTCTATTCATCCCAACGGTAGCCGTAGTGACAGCCGGGACCCTCACCGGTGTCAGCCTGGATTATCTGCTGGGCCGCACCGTGGGCCTCTATCTGATGCGTCGCCCGGATTCGTGGCTGTATAAGAAATACCGCAAAATTTTTCAACTGCGCCAATGGCTGGCACGTTCGGGGGGGTGGGCCTTTTCTTGCAGTTACTTTGTGCCCGGCTTGCGGCACTGCGCCCCGATGGTGGCTGGATTGTCGCGGGTCGATTTTCCCCGGTTTGCCGTCTTGACCTATTCCGCCGGCCTGCTCTGGTCCCTGAGCTACATCTCCTTGGGATACTTGTTAGCGGAAAGATGGAACCACGAACTGTTGCAGACCCACCAATGGATTATCATTATCGGGGTATTGTTCTCCCTGGGCCTGGCTTATAAATTCTGGCGGAAAAAAGCGGGATGGGCCTAAGGGCAGGATGGACTCCCGGGGGTATTTAGGCAAGCAGTTTGGGTCGCAAGGAGCAATCTTCGATCTCGCCCTTATAAAAAATTCACACCGACGCGGCGAGGGCGGCGCCGCCACCGGCCTCCTGCGGCTGGCTGTAGTAGCGGATGGCGCTTTCACCGATGAGGCGGGACATGGACAAGGCCGCCAGGCTGCCCGTAACCATGGACAACAGGGGGTGCAGCCCCAGGACCTCGGCTATGAAAGGCGCTCCTACCGCCAGGCTGGTGCCGGCCACCACCGCCACCATCTCCGGGACCCGGTCCTGGTCATCGATATCTTTACCGTAAAGCAGGGCGATTTGGAGGATAAGGTAAAGGTGCATCCGCACCAAGGCCGAGGTGCCCCCCACAAAGCCGATAATCTTCAAGGCTTGTCCGATGCCGGGGATCATGGTGGGCAAATCGAGAATCAACCCGCCCAACAAGGAAAGCTGGGTCTGGTCGGTAATGAGCCGCCGGGCTCGCTGTTCCACCGGCTCCTCCGGGAAGCGGGCGTTGATGTCGGCCACCACTTTGCGGATGCGGTCTTTGCGCAGGCGCAGAAAAAAATAAAAGAAATCGTCGGTCATCCGGCTTTGGCGTTTGGACGGTACGAGTTCTGTAGACATGCATTATGCCCTTCGGTTAATGATTAGCTTGGTAAGATCTACCCAGGCTATGCCCGGCCCTGCGCCATCAACCCTCAGAGGTCCGGGAGAAGAGCCGAACCTCTCATCGGCCGGTATCAGGAAGCCTGTAAAACGCCCACCTTATCCGTGGCCTCCCAGGGCAGGTTCATATCCTGCCGTCCCACCTGGCCGTAGGCCGCCAGCTTGCGATAAAACCCGCCCCGGTTAAGAGAGGGCAGGTGCCGCAGATTGAAATCCCGCAGAATCCCGGCCAGGCGAAAATCAAAATGGCGCTCCAACAGGGCGGCAATCTTGGTATCGCTTTTCTTGCCGGTTCCAAAGGTTTCCACCATGAGGCTCACCGGCCCGGCAAAGCCGATGGAGTAACTGAGCTGCACTTCGCATTCATCCGCCAGGCCGGCCGCCACCACATTCTTGGCCGCATACCGGGCGGCGTAAACCCCGATCCGGTCAATCCGCAGCGGGTCCTTGCCGCTCAGGGCATTGGCGCTTTGCCGGGAATAATCTCCATAGGTATCCACGTCGTTCTTCCTGCCGGTAAGCCCCGAATGAACCGCCGGCCCGCCGATCATGAGATTGTCGATGGGATTGATGGAGATATGGGTTTTCTCATCGGGCCGGATGGCTTCCCCGGCAAAGGCGGGCAAGATGACCGCCTCCCGGATATCATCGTGCAACCTTTGGGGGCTCACCTGGTAGTCCACGGCCTTGGAGCTGCTCACCACCAGGGTGAGGCTGTGAATCCGGTGGGGGCGCCGGTCCCGGTATTCCACCCCCACCTGGGTTTTACCGTCCAGGGAGAGATAGGGGATTGATTTACTCTTTTGCGCCTGGATGAGCTGCCGGGCCAGCTTATGGGCCAGCCAGATGGGGAGCGGCATGAGAACGCCGCTCTGGCGGCAGGCGAAGCCGAACACCGTGGCCTGTTGCCGGACGGGGATCTTATCTATCTCCTCGTCAGCCAGATTCTTTTCGTTAAAATATAGATCCGCCGAGGGAGGATATTCCTGCAGGCTGGTGAGCACACTGCAAGTCTGGGCATCGAAATCTGGCCGCCGATAGCCGATTTGGCTGATAACCTTGCGTGCCAACGTAGGGATATCCGCTTTGACCTCCGAAGCGAAACGGGCGGCGATGAAGAGAATCGAAGTGGAGATGGCGCATTCGGCCCGCACCCGGGCATAAGGATCCTGCTCCAGAAAATGGTCCAGGACCGCGTCGCTGATCTGATCGCAAATCTTATCCGGATGTCCCTCGGTCACGGACTCGGAAGTGAACATGAAGTCTTTTTTCATCGATATATCCCTATCATCTTAATGGCTGGCCGGGCCTGGGTTTATCGCCGATTCTCCAAATAATAGAACACCACGGTTATTAATACCAGGAGGCTGAGGCCGAAACCGATAACTAAGGGATTATGGGTCATAAATCTCACTCACGGATGCCGTTTGTTCCCCGATTTCAGGAGCTTGCTTGGTGGCCTCATTCACCAAAAGCGGCAGCAGGGCGGCGCCTCCAATGATCATGCCGTCCACCAGCCCCACCGGCGCCAGGCCCAGGATACTTCTGAGACCGGGGATGAACATGGCGCCGAGTTGCACGGCCAGCGATCCCCCCAGGGCCAGGGTCAGGTACCGGTTAGGCGGCAACTTTTCCTGACTGAAAATGCTGTGCGCCTCCGAGCGGCAACTCACCGCGTGCAGCAACTGGCCGGTGGTGAGGCTGTGGAAGGCCAGGGTGCTGGCCTGGGCGCCGAGGCCGTATCTCAACATACCGTAGCCGTAGGCGCTTAGGGCCCCGGCGGTGAGCACTCCGGATTCGAAGGTCATACGCTTGAAATCCGCCCCGTTGAAAATCGGGGCATGGGGGTTGCGCGGCGGCCGCTGCAGCACATCCGGTTCGGACTCCTCCAGGGAAAGGGCCAGGCCGGGAAAGATGTCGGAGATCAGGTTGATCCAGAGAAGCTGGACCGCGGTCAAAGGAGAACCCAGGCCCACCATGAGGGCCACCCCGGTCAACATGATCTCGCTGAGATTGGTGCTCAAAAAGAAATGCACCGATTTTCTGATGTTGATATAGGTGGTGCGGCCGTCGCGAATGGCGATGAGGAGGGTATCCAGATTGTCTTCCTCCAGGACCACATCCGCCACTTCCCGGGCGATGTCGGTGCCGGTGCGCCCCATGGCAATGCCCACGTCCGCGGCCTTCAGGGCCGGGCCGTCATTGATGCCGTCGCCGGTCATGGCTACCACCTGGCCGGACTGCTGCAGGGCCTGAACGATCATCAGCTTGTGGGCCGGGCTCACCCGGGCAAAGACATGGGCCCGCAGGGCCAGGGCCTTGAGCGCCTCGGTATCCATCTCTCCCAGGTGCGTGGCATCCAGGATTTCCAGGGGTTCAGCGCGGCTGAGCTGCAATTCATGGCCGATGGCATAGGCTGTGGGGCTCTGATCGCCGGTGATCATCACCGTCCTGACGCCGGCCTGGTGGAGGGCCTCAATAGCCTGGGCCACTCCCTCCCGGATGGGGTCGGCCATGCCGACGAGGCCCAGCCACACCAGATTCCGGGGTTCTTCCCGCTCGCCCGCGCCGTCCCCCGACGCCAGGGCCAGGCCCAGCACCCGGTACGCCTTGCCGGCCATACCCTCGTTAGCCTCCTCGATGTCCCAGCGGTCCTCTTCCGTCAGGGGCGCCTTCTCGCCATTCCGGAGTTGCCAGGCGCACAGCCCGAGCACCTCCAGGGGGCTGCCCTTGACGGCCAGGAAAGGTCCCGTCTCGCCGTTCTCGTGCAGGCTGCCCATGTAAGGACGGTTTTCCGATCGATAGCTCAGGTTCACCATGGGGTATTGTTGGCGCAACCCGGCGACATCAATCCCAAGTTGCAAGGCCAGGCGGATGAGGATGCTCTCGGTGGGGCTGCCGTTTAGGATAACCTCCCCGCCCTCCTGGTGCATCTCCGTTTCATTACAGAGCACGGATACGGTAACGAGTTGGGCCAATTCCTCGCAATCATCCAAGGCGACGGGACCTTCCGGTCCATAGAATCGGCCTGAGGCCACGCTGAGGGTGCGCATGCCGGTGAAAATCTCCCTCACGGCCATTTCGTTTTTGGTGATGGTGCCGGTTTTATCCAGGCAAAGGGTCTGCACCGCCCCCAGGGTCTCCACCGCATGCAGGTGGCGGATCAGCACGTGATGCCGGCGCATGTCCCGGATACCCAGGGCCAGGGTGGTGGTGGCGGCCGCGGGGAGCCCCTCGGGCACTGCCGCAGCGGCCAAACAGACCGCGGTCCGGAGCATCTCCAGCCAGCCGTATCCCCAAAAAATCCCCACGCCAAACGCGGCGCCGCAGAGGCCGCAGCAGACCCACACCAGCCGGTTGCCCAACTGGTCGAGCTGCCGCTGGAGCGGGGTGTCCGGCGCTTCCGCCTCCCCCGCCAGGGCCTGGATCAGCCCGATCTCGGTAGATCCGCCGATGGCCACCACCACCATCAGCCCTTCGCCGCCGGTCACCAGGGTCCCCATGAACACCAGGTTTACCCGGTCGCCCAGGGGAATATTTTCCCCCCGGAGGGCTTTGGCCGTCTTGACCACCGGCAGACTTTCGCCGGTCAGCACGGACTCGTCCAGGGAAAGATGGGAGGCCTCCACCAGGCGGCCGTCGGCAGGGACATAACTCCCCGGCCGCAGCACGCACAGGTCTCCCGGGGTAACTGCATCGGTGGAGATTTCTTGCAGTTCTCCCTCCCGCACCACCAGGGCGGTGGGCCGGACCATGGTTTGCAGCGAGCGGATGGTCTTCTCGGCCTCTATTTCGGTTTTGTATCCGATGAGACCGTTGCCCACCACCACCCCGGCGATGAGCACGGCATCCGCCAGACCTCCCGTAAACAGGGAGAGAACCGCCGCCGCCCCTAAAAGATAGACGGGCAGGGAATTGAACTGCTCCAAGAAGATGCTCAGGCCGGAGCGCGGTTCGGCCTCCGGGAGCATATTGGGGCCGTAACGCTCCAGGTTTCTCCTGGCCGTCTGGCAGGATAAGCCGGCGATTCTGGAAGTCTCCCACTTCTCCAGAGCCGACTCGGCTTCTATAAGGTGCCAGGGTTCCCGGGGCTGTACCTCGATGAAGGAGAATAAATTTCTGACCGATCCGAGGTAGGAGTAACTGCTGGCATAGGGCGACTCACCGGCTTGGGGGCAGGCTTGGTTAGCGTTGCCGGCGGAGAGCTGGGTGCGGCATTCCGAGACGATCCCTTGAAGGAGCGCGGCAATGCTTTCGTCAGTGTTGCCGGAGTTGAAGCATACCAGGACATTCCCGGTCAAGGCGCTGGCCGAGACCTGGGTAATTTCCTTGACTTGGGCAAGCCGGAACTGAAGAAGCCTCTGGAGGTCCGTGGACCGGTAGAGACCCTCGACTTTGAACCGTGCCCGCCCCGCCACCGCAGTATGAAGGGCCTGGATCGTGCTCACGGGAAACTATTACTCGCGTCAGGCAGTTAATGCACCTTAAGCCTTGTCGCCGGAAGGCTTCTTGGGGTGAGGGCTTTCTTTTTCCGGCGCCGGCTTGGTCGCCACCGGAGGCTCAGGAGAGGCGGTCTTGGGCAACGCGGCGCAGGCCACCTCTTTCACGCCCTCCACGGCTCCCACCAGGATATCGGTGACGGCCCGCAGAGCCGATTGTCCGAGAGTGCCGGCGGCATCGATAGCGCCGCCCACCGCTGCCTTGGCGGCTACCCCCAGATTGCCGCCTAACTGCCCGGCAGCCTCCATGACCCCGGAGATAGCTCCCTGGGCCACCTGGGCCACGTCGCCGCCGACCTCCGCGCCCGCGTTAACCGCGCCTTTGAGCAACTGGGTGGCCGCCTGTTGGACATCGCCGCCGACGTCCGCTACCCCTAAGATGATGCCCTTGGCCACATTCTTGGTGGTGACGATGAGGCCGGTCCCCACTTCTTCCGAGGCCTTGATGGCCCCTCTAATCACGTCCCGGCTGACATTTAGGGTTTCAGCCGCCACCGAGCCGGTGGCCTGCAAGGCATGGCCCACGGTGTTCCGGGCTACGGTCACCATCTGGGCCTCGATTTCGCCCAGACCCTTAAGGCTGCCAACGATGCTATCTTTTACCGTGGTTCCCGCCTGGCCCAGCGTTTCTCCCACGCCTGCCGGTTCTTTGCTTTCCGTCTCGACCATACGGCCTCCTCTAAGAGACTTCTCTCTCATGTGATTGGTTACTCTGCCGAGCTTCACGAACAAAAAAACCAAATCCACTTATGAATGGCACGGCCTGCCAGCTAGTCACCCCTGTATATGCGCACCGAGGAGTGAAGTGAGCTCACCCACGCTCACCTCCGGAAAAACCGCCGCAAAGGCCCCCCTGAGGGCCAGAAGGGAAAACAGGGAGGTCAGCTGCCGGTAATTGAAAAAGACGGTCAACCAACCTTCGGTGAGATCAACTTCCAACTGGTGAATGCCCCGGACGGCGGAGAACCGGTCCTGAATTTCCCGGGCCAAATCCTGATTATCCCTCAATTCAGCGATGGCCAGGCTGAGATAGCCCGGTCCGCTGTCCCTTACTTCAAATCCGTTCATGGTCACCCCAGATGGCGTTATAAAGATATCCACCATCAAATCTATTAACAATAGCTCCGTACCGATACATATCGGCTGGCGTTAATAAAAATTCGCCCTGGATGATGGCAATTTTTAACCAAAAATTAACTTTATTCTCATCGACTTAAAACTAATCTTTGTTATAAGCCATTTTAACTCCTTTTCTCCTTTCACCCTGGGCGCGGCGAAGGATCTGGGACAATGACGGACTAGATTCTTCGCTTTGCTCAGAATGACATTTCCCCGGTAAATTCAACTCTAAACTTGGTCATAGGGTGATCGAGATTCTTAATATTATACCGATGAATTAAAGAAATTAGATGATGCAAGCGGCGTGGTTAATTTTTAGGATTCGTAGTTTAAGCTGCCCTGGTTGGCAGCGGCGTCGAGATTGTAACCGGGGAATTCCGGCGGTGCTGATGAGAAATATCAACCTCCGTCTCTTAATTCACTATATCAGCCGCAAAAAAATGTGGAATTAACCAAAAATTAACCAAACCATTATTTTCTTATAACAAACCTCCTTTAGAATAGTGACTATGATGATGAACATCACGGCTAAGGAGAATCATATGAACCGTTCCGCCTCATATGTCCATGCCCTGAACGGGAGGCTGCGCATCAAAATACCCGGCCTCAAGGGTAATCCATTTAAGGCTCAGGAAATTGAAAACCATTGCAGCCTCATGACCGGCATGCAGCAGGTCTCTGCCAACCCGGTCACCGGGAGCCTGCTCTTTACCTATGATCCGCACCTACTCAGACAGGAGGAGATATTTGCGGTTTTAAAGGAACTGGGGTATTTCCTTGACTCCAGCGGGCAGTTGGCGACGTTGAGTTCAGCCGCCAGCAGCCACGGGGTGGTGGAAAAAATCACCGCCACGCTGGCCTCCGGCATCATGGAGATAGCCCTGACCCGCCTGGTGGGGGCGCTTATCTAAAGCAGAGCAAACATCCTACTCCCGCAATCACCCGCCCAACGTTCCCTGATCCAGTCAGGATAAGTCCTCTATTCCCTTCATCTGCCAGCCTGCCACGGCGCAACCGGCCTCTTTCTCTTGATTCCGCACCTGAGCTGAAATGCGCAGAAGTGACTATGGTTGGCAAAATCCGCGGCCTTAAAAGCCCTCAAGACTCAGGCACATTAGTCGATTCCGGGGTTCCCTCCACCCACCGCCGGTTCAGCATCACAAAGGTGCTGAAGCCAAACCACAGGTAATCGTACCAGGCGGGAAAAACCTTTTCTTTGGAACTGAAGAGACTGCGGCCCCCCAGAAACAGGAGGGTGAGGGGCAGAAGGAGATTCAGGTTAAAGTTTCGGATGAGGCCGGGATTACCCGCGGTGTTGAAGACACCCATTAGACCGCCGGTGGTGTGAGCCGCGCCCCCCGCTTCCATCAGTTCCTGCAATCCCGCCGCGAGTTCCTCCAAGGCCACTGCCGGGAAGAGTTCGGCGAAGATTTCACCCAAAGGTCCCAGGGTTTCCACGGAAGCCAGCATGGCTAAGTCATAGAAAATCAGCAGGCTGCCGGTGGCGGGGTTGGCCTCCACCCTCTGGATGCCCGGCACCCGGCCCAGTTTCTCCTGGGCCTGGCGGGCGAGTTCAGGGTTCTCCTTGACCTCGGGGACCTTGAGGCGCACCCGTCCCGGCAGGGCATGGGCCACCGTAACGCCTTTGAGTTCCCTTCCCATTTTTCCTAACCTTCCGTCAGGACGAGGGCTCGCTCTTGCCTGCAGCGCCAGCAGCCTGCGTAGCGCCCGCGGCCGCCATCTCCGCCGTCCTTTCCGCCTTGACCTCGGCTACCAGGTCGCTCACCTGCTCCTGGGCCTCGGCGGTAAACTCCTTCACCATGTCCGTCAGGGTCAGGTAACCCTTAATCAGGGTTTTGGCCAGGGGGCGGGACACGGAAGCCACGGCGGGCAGCACAATGGGGGCCGCCAAAGCCACCCCCAGGATAACCAGGATGCTTTTCGTCGATCCTGAAAGCCCGTCTTCTAACAGTGCCATAGCAATTCTCCTCATTTTCGGAAATAGGCCTAATTTTTAACAAAAAATTAACCTTATCCTCAACGATTGCTAACCGACATATGTCATATATCGACTGTGTCAATTTCCCAGCAAATACACCGGGATTTTATTCAAGGGATGGTGAAGATCTTTATTCTCCACCAGGCCAGCCTGGGGCCGATATACGGCAACAAAATGAGCAAGGCCCTCCAGTCCCTCGGGTATCAAATCAGCCCGGGCAGCCTTTACCCTCTGCTGCATACCCTGGAGGAATCCGGCTTGTTTCACAGCCGCATTCGGGTCTTTAAAGGCCGGTTACGGAGATATTACGTCCTCACCGAGCAAGGCCATCTTTGCCTATCCGGACTGCGGCAGGATTTGGGAGAGTTGGTGGAAACCGTCATCCTGGGCCCCCTGCCCGCATTCTGCTCCAAAAGTCTCGATTCCAAACCAACCAATAATAAATTTCCTATAAACGGCAGCTAACCAGTCCCGCGGCGTCCGCCTTGCCACGCCTACACTTGCCGGGAGTTGCGGGACTGTATCTTTTCGGGGCGGCGCACCGGGCTGGGTAAATCTCCCCCGCGTTCATATCTCGGATAATCATTTAATTCTTTGATTTCAAGGGCTAACAGAAAAAAGAAAATAAACTAAAAATTAACGGAAAGGAAATACGGGCCAAACAAAAGCGGAGTAAAAAGAGATCATATTTGGTGATGAGGCTGGCTCAAATGAACGGTGTATTGGAGCCTTGGATGAGAAAAGTCCCCTTAACTATTTTCTGATCGAGAAAGGAGCAAGATGATGGATTGCTTCAGTCTGAGCGACACCCTTTTGAAAGACATTCTCCATTTCGCCAAACCCTTCGGACATCGGGAGGATACCAGGAGCCTCAACCTGGGGTTTGGGTTCCTCTACTATTCCCTGGTGCGGGCCTTGCGTCCCAAGCACACCCTGGTGATCGGCTCGGGATACGGCTTCAGCGTGGTCTGCTTCGCCTTGGGCATGAAGGACAACGGTATCGGGTCCCTCACCTTCGTTGACCCCTCCTATTCCCTCCTTAATGACGGCCCCCTGGCCACCATCGGCGGCCGCGGCATGTGGTCGGATGAAGGTTCGGTGCGGGAGCATTTTCAGCGGTTCGGGGTGCAGGACCTGGTGAAGCATTACAAACTGCGCAACGACGAATTCTTTCCGGCCTATGACAGCTTTAACCTGCCGCCTGTGGACCTGGCCTTCATTGACGGCAGCCACGCCTTCGAAGACGTGAAATACGATTTTACCAGCGTGCTGGCCCGTTCCCGGAAGAACACCTATATCCTGTTGCACGACACCAACATCTATATCCGGGAACTGCTCACCCACGCCGGGGTGAAAAAGTGGTTGAAATCCGTCAAAAAGGAAAAGGAATACTTTGAGGTGGTGAATTTTCCCTTTTCTTCGGGGGTGGCGCTGGTGCGGGTGATCGATCCCTCCATCGGTAAGGAGCTGCATTGAACCCCTGGCTCTTTGCTCCTCCCCTGGGACTGGCGGCAGGTTTCCTTTATTGGCGCTACGTCTGGTTTTTCCGCAATCCGCCCCGGGTCCCGCCTCCGGGGGAGAACATCGTCAGTCCTGCTGACGGCACCGTAGTCTATGCCCGCATAGTCAAACCCAACGAGGAGGTAGTCACCATCAAGCAAGGCTTGAGCGCCCGCCTGACGGATATTGTCAGGGAAGATCTGGATTACCCGAAACTTTCTGTCGGCATTTTCATGAGTCCGTTTAATGTCCATTATAATCGCATCCCCCTCTCCGGCCGGGTCGAATCCATCAAGCACCATCCGGCCAGGCCCAAAAACCTGCCCATGTCCGCCATGCACTGGCGCACCATGCTCGATTGGCCGCCGCTTTACCGCCATTCCCGGCACATTATCCAGAATGAGCGGACTGTGACCCGTGTAGAGGGTACCTACAAAGGTGACCGGTTGCCGTATTATGTGGTGCAGATCGCCGGGAGGAGCGTCAACGGCATCGACAGTTATGTGCAGCCGGGGGAAGAGGTCGGCAAGGGAAATATCTTCGGCATGATCCGCATCGGCTCCCAGGTCGATTTGGTGCTCCCCTATCGCCGGGACATGGAGATTTTGGCGTGGCCGGGAGACAGAGTACGGGCCGGGGAAACCGTTTTGGTCGCCTAACATGAGTGAAGGAGGAAATTATGAAAATTGATCTTCACGTGCACTCCAAGTATTCCACCCGCCCATCCCATTGGGTGCTGCAGAAGTTGGGTTGCCATGAATGTTACACCGAACCTCTGGCCCTCTACCGTATCGCCAAGGAGAGGGGAATGTCTCAGGTGACCATCACCGATCACAACACCATCGCCGGCTGCCTGGAAATCGCCCATCTGCCCGGTACCTTTATCAGTGAAGAGATCACCACCTATTTCCCGGATGGATGCAAAATCCACGTCCTGGCTTACAACATCGACGAAGCGCAGCACCGGCAGATCCAGAAGGTCCGAAATAATATCTTTGAGTTAGCCGGTTACCTGAAGGGGGAAGCCATTGTGCACAGCGTGGCCCATCCTCTCTGGTCCATCAATAATTGCTTGACGGTGGAGCATTTTGAGCAGTTGCTCCTGCTGTTTAAAAATTTTGAATTCAACGGCGGCCGGGATGAAGTGCTTAACCAATGGCTGAAGGCCATCTGTATCGAACTCAACCCGGAGAAGATAGACGAATTAACGGAGAAACATCAGATCATTCCCACTTTTCCCTCCCCTTGGGTGAAGAATCACACCGGCGGCTCCGATGATCACAGCTCGCTGCACATCGCCCGGAAATATACCCAGGTGGGAGGGGCTCTTGGATTTCAGGATTTTCTGGAAAAGCTTGACCAGGGAGCGGCCTCGGTCAGAGGGCGGGCTTCCACCCCTTTGACCCTGGGCTACAATATTTACAGTATCGCCTATCAATTCTATAAAGATAAATACCACCTGTCTCCCCAAACCGGAAGCAACACCTTGGGCGCTTTCTTTGATAAGATTTTGCAATCCGAAGTTGAATCCAAGAACTATTATCCAAAATATCAACTATATTATAATCGGATCAGAAACTCTCTTCGTTCAGTGAGTCGAGACGAAAGCTTTATTAATTTAATCAAGAAAGAAACCTCGCAGTTTTTCACCCAAGCCGCCCTTCCTACTGATGACTACGAATGGTTCTCTATGGTCAATCAGCTGGCCCAAAAAATGCTCACTCAGTTCCATCGCAAATTGCGCAAAGCTCTTTTGGGCGCCAATTTCATCGACCTGATTAATTCCGCCACTTCCAGCGGGCTGGTGTATCTGGCCCTGGCCCCCTACACGGCCGCTTTTTCTTCTTTCGCCGCCGACCGCAATCTCGGCCAGGACTTGGTAAAGAGATTCCTGCCCGAGTCCCATGCCCAACGCGGGGCCTCGCCGCAATTCAACATGGCCCATTTCACCGACACCTTTTACGAGATCAATGGCGTGGCTCTTTCTCTTAAAAGCCAGATGGAATCGGCCCGGCAGATCGGCAAAGATTATACCATCATCACCTGTGACACCAAGAAGCGCCCGGCCCAGCCGGGAATCAAGGCTTTTTCCCCCCTCGGAGTATTGCGGTTGCCGGAATACCGGGAACAAAAACTTTTTCATCCGCCATTTTTAGAGATCATCGATTATTGCTACCTCAGGAACTTCACGCATATCATGGCGGCCACCCCCGGCCCTTTGGGTCTCACCGCCATGGCCGTGGCCCGCATATTACAACTGCCCCTGTGGGGGACGTATCACACGGCCCTGCCCCAATATGCCCAATATCTCACCGAAGACCCGCTGATCGTCCAGCTCATGTGGAAATATATGGTCTGGTTTTACAATCAGATGGACCTGGTTTTCGTGCCGTCCCGGAGCACGGCCGAGGAGCTTCAACAGCAAGGTGTCAATGGCGATAAGATGCGCATCTTCCCCAGGGGGGTGGACCTGCAACTTTTCCATCCCGGCAAGCGCAACGGCTTTTTGGAGAGCCGGTTTCAGGTGAGAGACGAGACTAAACTCCTGTACGTCGGGAGGGTGTCCAAAGAGAAGAACATGGAAATTCTGGTCAGAGTCTTTAAAACGCTGATCCGGGAGAATTCCGGCATCCATCTGGTCGTGGTGGGGGATGGTCCCTACTTGGAGGAAATGCAGCGGGAGTTGGCCGGAACTCCCTGCACCTTTACGGGATACCTGAAAGGCGAGGATCTGGCGGCGGCGTATGCCTCCTGCGACCTCTTCCTGTTCCCCAGCACCACCGATACCTTCGGCAATGTGGTGCTGGAGGCCCAGGCCTCGGGCCTCCCGGTTATCGTGACTGATTCCGGCGGCCCCCAGGAGAATCTCATTCCCGGGAAGACCGGCCTGGTTGTCAGGGGAGACCGCGACGAAAGTCTGCTCGAGGCTATTAAAAGCCTTTTGGCTCAGCCGGAACATCTGAAAGATATGGGCGTGACGGCGCGGCGCTCCATGGAGGAACGCTCTTTTGACGCCGCCTTTCAGGCCACCTGGCGCTTGTTTGAAGAGCAGGCGGGCCATTAGCGCCAGCCGAGAATTACTCGTATGCGCCCGGCTTCGATTCCTTTACGGCTGGGGAGGTATCTATGGAAATCGCCGCGTATGTGGAAGAGGCGGCAGAGGCTTTATGCCTGCCGAAAGAATTGCGGGAAGTAATGGGGACCATCTCCTATGATCCGGGAGACGAGGAATGGTATTCAACTTACCATGAGTTTCAGGAAGCGGCCATTCCCGTTGAGGTGTTTTCCTGGTCCCTGAGGCTCATCGGCTGGCTCCAATATGCCCATCCTCAGGGGCCGGGTTTCCCGGAAGCTTCCTGTGGTTAACGCCGCTAAAATGGGCGCAATCTGCACGAGGAGAAAACACGCATGGCTGCTGGACATCAGCGGCTGATGGACGCCTGGCGGGAGTTATGGGGCCAATATAAGGCGATTATCGATGCCTTCGATGCCTTGGTCTATATCTGCTCCGCATCCTGCGAAATTGAATTCGTCAATCGCCACCTGGCCGAGATGCTGGGCTACTCGCCCCTGGGCCAAAAGTGTTACCAGGCGTTTTATAATCTGGACCATCCCTGCAATCGATGTCCCAAGGAAAAAGTGCTGCGGGGAGAAACCATACGCCAGAATTTCTTTAATCCCCGGAACTACCGGACGTATTATCAGGTTGCCACTCCCCTTTATCTGAAGGGTGAAACCTTGATGATGATGACTATTCAATACCTGCCGGCTAACTGCCCTAGCCGGGTGATCCCCATGGAACCGGAAAAAGTTGCTGAGGAAATGGCGGGAAGGCACGTAGCCTGAAACCCAGCCAATTGCATCTGCAATAAATTCTTTAGATAAATCAAGCTGTTACTCATAATAAACCTCTTCATTAAGAATTAACTAAAGCTTAATTCCCCTCTAACAATGGTTTGCTAAGTAAGGAAAGCAAATTTCCAGGAAGGAGGGTGACTTTGGGGTTTCGCGTCAGGGGGGCTGGATGCTGTCAGCACTTTGTTTACAAAACCAATCGAAGTTAATCAAAAGGAGAAATGGTGATGAGTCTGAAAAAGAACCTGAAACTGTATGCCTTGACCGCGTTGCTGACCCTGTCGGTGGGGTTGGCGTGCTTCGGCCCGGCCTGCGCCAAACACGGACCGGGCGGCAAATGGGTGACCGGAGATTTTCACCAGCACACGCTTTACACCGATGGGTCCACCACCTTTGATTTCGTCATGGGGAAAAATGTGGAATTCGGCCTGGATTGGTGGGCCAACTCCGAGCACGGCGGCAGCCGCAACCGGGACGGCAATGGCCATTTCTGGGATGACCCCGCCTTCTATGCGGTAAACCCCATACTCGGCGACGTTGTTATGAGCAGCGGCCACCAGGTGATGTGGCGCTGGCAGAGTCTGCGGGACTTCGTCTTCCCGGAAATCCTGGAAACCCGGAAGGCTAATCCCAGCAAGCACATCTTCTCCGGCCTGGAATGGAATGTCCCGGGCCACGAGCACTGCAGCACCGCGATAGTGGGCGAGGATGCCGCGGCCATCAGCGCCTTTGAGTACCAGTTTGACGGATCGGACACCGACACCAGCCGGACCGGCGAAGTCACGCCTTTCGGGACCCTGTCTAAACAGAACGGGCAATCCAAGACCTACCCCGAAAAACATACCGCCGCCGTCACCGCCTGCGCCTGGATGCAAAAACAATTTAAGCAAAAGCGGGTGGACAACGGTTGGATCATTTACGCCCATATTGAGCGGAACGGGGTTTGGAATGCCGAAGCCGGCGGCGGCTACAATGTCGAGCATTTCCGTGATTTTAACAATGCTGCGCCGGACATCTGCTTCGGGTTCGAGGGCGCCCCGGGCCATCAGGCCAACAAATGGCGCGGCTTCGGGAATGCCGTTACCACGACCCCCGGGATCGCCGACGAAACCAGGAGCAAGGATTTCGGCGGCACCTATGGTGGTGTGGGCTACTACTCAGCCAAGGTGGGCGGCCTCTGGGACGCACTCCTGGGAGAAGGCCGGCGGTGGTTCAATTTCGCCAACTCCGATTATCACAAGCACCATACAGCGGGCGGCGACGATTTTTATCCGGGCGAATACCAGAAAACCTATGTGTATGTGCCGCACAAAAATCATAATGGCAATATCTCCTTAGACGAAATCGCCGATGGCCTCAGGTCCGGCAACGCCTTTTTTGTTCAGGGCGACCTCATCGACGGCCTGGAATTCAGCGCCGAAGCCAAGGGTGACAGGGTCCCCATGGGCGGCGAACTGGAGCTGAAAAGTCATGGGAAAGGCCATGGCAAAGGCCATGACCAAGAAGACAGGGTTCTCCTCACCATTAAGTTCAAAAGCCCGCAAACGAACCATAACGGCGATGTTCCGGTGGTGGACCACATCGACTTGATCGCCGGAGAGATTACCGGCAAAATCGCCCCGGATAGCCCTGATTACACCAAGGCCACCAATGATACCGCTAAGGTAATCGACACCTTCAGCCGTCCCGACTTCACGCAGGATAGAGAGGGCTGGACCATAATCAGGAAGATGGTCAGCGTGAACAAGGACATGTATTTCCGCCTCCGGGGCACCAACCTGGCCCCCAACACCCCTGATGAGACCGATGCCGCAGGCAACCCCCTCCCCGATTATCTGGTCACGGCCAACCAGGGCATCGATGGCGCCGCTGAGGCCTGGAAAGACCTGTGGTTCTACTCCAACCCTATCTTTGTTTATGTGGATAACACGCATAAAAAGCGGTAATCTCTGTAGCTAACAAAGTTACAGGGCAGTTGCTCATCGGCCTTAGGCCCACCCGTAAAGCATGAAAAGTTACTGGTGGGCATACTCCTAACCTTGAACTTTGAACTTTTCGAAGCAGGGTCCTTGAGGAACTTGAGTCTGGTAAAACGATATTCGGGTTAAAGTTGGGAGACTCATGTAAGGGGACTGTAATGGTCCCCTTTTTTCTCCATAATTAACAAAATTATGCAGTACCTTCCCTTGACTGCTGGTCCGCCCAAGCAGGTCGAGTTTATTTTTCGCAGGTTCCATCGTGAAATCTCTGCAACCGCGATCACTATCCTGCCGGGGGGAGGGATGAGTGTAGTCCCGGCCCCTGGTTTAAAAAATACCGTACTATTGTTTAGGTTTGGATATCTCTAGCTTGTTAAGCTTGATTTAATCGGCTAAAAGAGGAGCAAGACTCTTGATGGATGTTGACCGGGCGGTGAAACTTATGGCCAAAGAAACCATTCTCGTGGTGGAGGATGAAGAGGATATCCGGGAACTGCTCAAATACAACCTGGAAAAAGAGGGGTACCAGGTCTTTGGGGCGGCCACGGGAGAAGAAGGCTTGCGGGCCGTCCGAGACCGCCTGCCCGATCTTATCTTGTTGGACCTCATGCTCCCGGGCATAGATGGCTTGGAAGTCTGCCGCCGGATCAGGGGGGGAGCCCAAACCCGATACCTGCCGATAATCATGCTCACCGCCAAGGGGGAAGAGGCGGATATCGTCACCGGTTTGGAATTAGGGGCGGACGACTATATCACCAAGCCTTTCAGCCCCCGGGTGCTGCTGGCCCGCTTGCGCGCCGCCCTGAGGCGCCGCAGCCAACCACTCCCGGCGCAAACCGCGCCCTTAAAGTCCGATGAAATGGTCATTCACCCCGGCCGTCATGAGGTGCTGCTGCAAGGACAGCCCATACAGCTCACGGTGACTGAGTTTCGCCTCCTGCACCTCCTGGTGCGGAAGCCCGGATGGGTCTTTACCCGGACCCAAATTGTCAATGAAATCCACGGAGAGGATTACCCGGTGTCAGATCGCTCCATTGATGTGCAAATCGTCAGCCTGAGAAAAAAAATGGGGGCCTTCGGCAGCCATATAGAGACCATCCGGGGCATCGGTTACCGGTTTAAGGAATAGCCTATGACTCGCATAAAACCGGTATGGCGGCTCTTTCCCGCCTTCATCCTGATGCGGTGATCTGCCTGGTGGCCAGCCGGGCGGATCGGGTGACAATCTGTTGATTGACGCGGTCAGCGAAAATTAATGCCCCCATAAATTCTTTTTCACCTACATTAACCGTCACAACCTTTATCCTCGAAGGCGGACTTTTTAACAAATTATTATTGCTCTTCTAACCAAGAGATAATCTTTTCGGGTGATAATTCTTATCAAATCCGAGTTTCTGGGAGGAACTCCTGAAAGGGGAATACTAAGCACCATGCCTATTTATTGTTACCGCTGCCTGGATTGCGGCGGTTGGGACCAGAGAGTGGCCGGCCTGGATGACGACACTGCTTTTTGCACCAAGTGTGGGGGCTTGATGCTGAGAGTGTGTGATAATATTTTGGGACCCTATTTTGAGGAAATCTCCGGCCTGCAGGAGGAGATGGCGACAGCAGAGGAGTTAAAAGCCGGAGAGCGCCATGTTGCCGGCTGAAGAGGCCATTAACCAGATCAGCCGGGATCTTCTCAAATCTGTCGCAAGAAGTTCGGGAGAGATCCAGATTCTGGGCTGATTAGAGACGAAGCGGAAAATATCGTCGAAAAATTTGGGCTGGTAACGGCCATTAAAGAAATCCGCCGACAGCACCTCCAACCAAAACCCCCTAACCTGGCACTAACCCCTTGGTGGAGCTCTCATTGCTCCAACCGGGCCCCCAACCAAATCGTTGGTACCCCTTCCAGGTTGGATTCAGGTGTTAGGGCAGATGGAAGTCTATGGACCCGGGTCTGGATTTCAGGGAACGGTAATCCGGGCGCCATGGGGCGGCGCCGGAGATGGTCTTCGGGTAACCACTTTATCCTGGTGGAGATGGCCGACCGGGTTCATGTGACCTCTATAAACTCTCCCCTTTCTAACCTATATAACCCTTTTTTCGCGGCCTTAGGACAGTGATTTCCTATGTAAGGATAGACATTTTCTACAACGCAAATCTCGATGATTTTCGGCTTCAGTGTGGGGAATAGTGTGGGGAATAATAAGAAAGGGTTAGGCCGTTTGACCTAACCCATTGAGATCATATGGCGTACCTTCATAGACGATTTTCGAACTTTCTGCCTCACCGCGCCAGACATTTTGGCGCTTTCCCCATCCCTTGCAGATGCTGGTCTTGGGCTCGGTTAAGACGAAAAGTTTTGGCGGAGCGGAGGGGGTGTATTTGCGTCCGATTATTGTTGTTCCTGGTTGTTCCATCTTTTTCTTGACAAGGGTTGGGGGGCCAGATAATATTTGATCTCGGAACAACATGGAACAACATCGAGGAGGGGAAAGCCATGAGCAGTAGCAAAACCAAAGCGACCCTTAGCAGAGGTCGCCAAAGCTGGTGCGTTATTTTTCGGCACCCGGTCTGCATCGGGCCGGATGGCAAGCAGAAGCTACGTGTTCGGCGAGGGCTGGGTACTTCAGAAAAAGATCAGGCCCAAGTTCTCGTAGACCAGCTAAATCAGATTCTGGCGGACCAGGCTCTGTGGAATCTGGCAAGCCGTGAAGTTGCGGCACATAGATTTGATCCAAGGATCGTGGCAGCTTTCTATGACTCAATGCTTCCCTCAAATTACGAACCATGGGGTATTCGGGACGCTGTCATATCCCTTCCTGGAGGCCAAGATTCGTCTGACGGATATGCACGTGTTTTTTTTGTTGGAACCACTGGTGCCGGCAAAACGACAATCGTAAGGCAGTTGCTGGGCACCGATCCTGAGCGTGAAAGGTTCCCCTCGATTTCTGCCGCAAAAACCACGATATGCGATATCGAGATGGTATTGGACGAAGGTCCACTAAGGGCCGTTGTGACCTTCATTCCTCGTGACCGGGTACGCATGTACATCGCCGAGTGTGTCCTTGCCGCCGTTATTACAAAACTCGAAGGCGCACCGGAGCGCGATGTGACCCGTCGTTTTCTCGAACATAGCGAAATGAGGTTCCGACTGAGTTACATCCTCGGCAACCCCACCTTACTTGAAAAGCAAGATCTGGAGGAGTTTGAGGACGAAGATGATGAATCGGGCAAAGAGTCAATGGGGCACAATGAATTAAGCGCCCAGGAACGTGATGAGCTTCTTCGTTCTCTCAAGACTTACTTCGCGGAAATTGATCGGCTGGAAGAGATGTCCAGAGAAATGATGGGTAAGACGGCCGCCGAACTGGGTATAAAGCCTGGCGAAGCCTCGCGTGAAGATCGCGACGCTCTCCAGGAATTGGTAGAAGATCAGTTGTCCAACCTGGAGGAGTTCCATCAGCTTGTGGACGCCGTCCTCGATGACGTTGAAACCCGTTTTGGTTTCATTTCAGATGGCGAGATTTCCCGCGGTCGAGACGGGTGGCCAATAAAGTGGACGTACAGAGATGAGGACCGTTCGAAGTTCATCCGTTTGGTCAACAGGTTCTCCAGCAACTACGCGTCAAATTTCGGGCGTTTACTTACTCCACTGGTTGAAGGCATTCGAGTCGCAGGACCTTTCAGACCGGATTGGCATAAGGGCGATTTGCCAAAGCTGGTTATGATGGATGGACAGGGAATTGGTCACACGGCCGATAGTACTTCCAGCCTTTCCACCTCGATTACGAGCAGATTCCGGATGGCAGACGCGATTATTCTAGTCGATAATGCGGCACAGCCAATGCAAGCAGGGCCATGTGCGGTATTGCGGTCTCTTGTGTCCAGTGGGCACGAGTCAAAATTAATTCTGGCATTCACCCATTTTGATGAGGTCAAAGGGGACAATCTGCAAGGGAACCCCGCAAAAAAAGACCACGTCATCAGTTCCTTTGACAATGCTATTCATACAATAGGGAAAGGCTTTGGTCGTGAGGCTGAGTCGGCGCTTCGTAGACTCATTCCAGAACGGGTAATTTTTTTGGCTAACATTCAAAAAAGACTTCCTGAATCGGCGAGATTCACCCTATCGGAATTGCAAAGGCTTTTAGAAGCCATTGAGTCCTCGATCATCCCCGCCGAACCCGGAGAGTACAAACCGGTGTATGACGTGGCTAACCTTGTTCTTGCCATACAAAAAGCAACCCAGGAATTCCACGACAGGTGGAAGGGCATGCTGGGGATGGGGTCAGTGTCCGCAGTGAATAAAGTGCACTGGGCGACAATAAAGGCGCTCACGCGTCGTTTGGGGATGTTCAAAAAAGATGAATATGGCGATCTCAAACCCGTAGCAAACCTTATTGATTTTTTGCAGAATCATGTAAGCCAGTTCCTGTCGAATCCACTTGGCTGGATTCCCTCCGTGCCATCTGATGGGAGTCCGGAGAAAATAGAGTCAATCGACGCGATCAAGAGGGAAGTCAATAATAGGCTCCACGACCTGTCGAGACGTCGTGTCTTAGATGAACGTGTACGTGAATGGGTAGTAGCCTATGATCATCGAGGTATCGGCTCAACTCGGGTGCGAGCGAGAGACGTTGTTACGATATATGAAGGAGCAGCACCTGTTCCCAATGAGATGCCGGGACCTGATGCAAACAAGTTCCTCTTTGAACTCCGAGAGCTCATAGCCAAATCTGTCCAAACGGCCGGAGGTCAACTCAAAGGATGGACTGAAGATGACTAAGGCTGGATTGCGCTACTATCTCCCCCCGTGGGCTTCTGCACACGAGGGATGTCCCCAATTTCCTCCCTTGATTTGAGTTCTGGTTTATGATATTTTTACTATTCAATTGGTTAGTATATAAGTGTATAGTTTATCATGGAGCAGTCACCTCAATAAAGGAGAAATTTGAAAGATGGCCCGGCATTACTCCCCGAAGAATTTTCTGCGTCAGGCACCGAATGCCCTGCTGGCCCGCTATTGCCAGGAAAAACAGGTGCTGACGGAGGTTGATTTTACCGCCCTCACGGAGACCAATATCGGCCCGATTTACGAGGCGTGGGACAATCTGCCCAGCGAAAACCGCAGGTCTATAGAGAGCGACTTCCGGAACATCGACGATTTGGCCTGTGAGAATGGTGTTAAGGCTTTGATTGATGCGGCCCAGGAGGAGGGAGAGGACCTGGAGCCCATCTTTGCCGAGATGGACGGATTTTACGATAAGGCCTTTTGGAGCTTCTTTGAGAAAAAATCCTTCTTCGAGTTATCCCTCCTGTTCGTGAATGCCGATAACCTCCCTACCCGTTACTGGCGGAGACGCAAGGATTTGCCCAAATTGCCTGCGCTCAAGGATGAGGCCAGCCTCCGAGAGCTGGGCGAAGCCTTCAGTTATTATTTTCGTACAACAGAAGGCAGGGGGCATGCCTGCATCATCGATTTCTATCGCCGAAATGGCCTGGATTATTTTTTCGCTTACCCTGAAGACTATGCCAGGACCAGCATCGAATGGAACCAAGGCGCTCTGGAACGCCGTTCTCATAAGCCCGCCTTCGAGGTTATCGCGGTCTATTCCCAAGGCCAGGGCACCCTGGACATTTTCTTCCATGGGGCCATCAAGACCGTGCGTGACCTGCAGGTGATTTTCGCCCGGGTCATTCTCAAGACCGAAATCCAGCCGGAGGAGAAAGATAAACGGGTCTATGACCTGAATGGCTTGAAACGGCGGGGTTTCGCTTTCATTTACGATCCTGACACAGGCATAAACGCCGTGGTCATCAAGAAGCTCCGGCTGTCAACCTTGGGAGGGTCCTCAAGAAGGATCACCCTCGAAGCAGAAACGTCTCAAGACCCGGAGGCGGTTTACGATTTCCTGGAAGAGGTGGTCCGGGTGGATGGGGCTCCGGAGTGTCATCAATGCCAGAAGATTCCCATCTCCCTGGTCAATGTCACCCAGGCGGCGGTTCAGGTGGTTTTCAATCATGACCGGAAACGGCGTTCGGCCACCCGCACCTTCCAAGTCTCGTATCCCAATTCCTGCTCTTTGAAGCAGGAGGGACGAGACCTAGTCATCCGAAAAATGCTGGTTGATTCCGGCCTGGAACCGGCTGACGCTGTGGCTCAGGAGACCATAGGCCGGTGAAATTAGGCGATCTTCTTGTTCGTATTCTGCAGCGTCTGGACCTGATGGCAGAGGGGGGTAATGTCTTCACGGCCGACGAGGTGGCCGGGTGGCCCGAAGGGGCGTTGGATTTTTTCGTCAATCATCGGCTGCTCTCCCCCACCACGCCGGCTAACTCCCTAGAATGTGACGGCTGCGAGGAGCGCTGTTTTATGCAGGTGTTCATTCCCCCAGCAGATGCTCCTATAACCAGACGGCCTTTTATTATCTGCAACCAGCGGGATGATATTGGCAGAGTGATTATTGCTCCGGACCGACTCAGACGTTGGCAGGTGGATTTGGGACGGTTGGCCGGTGTCCTCTCTAAAATCTTGGGGATTGATCAAACTCCTAATGAGCTGATTCGCCAGCGCCTCTGGGACCTGGGGAGAGTTAGCCTGGCCTCCGGCTTGTCTGAGGTCTTTCTGGCTCGGGGTCTGGGTTGGACGGATACTGAGGAGACCTTCGGCAATAGTCGGGAGGTGAAAGAGTCCATCGCCCCCTTGATTTTTACCCCTGGGAAAACGACTAAAGGCTCCATGCCGCATGCCTCTCTTTTTTCTCTCGCTCGTATCCTCCATATTTATGAAGGTCAACTTGTTTTTGACACAGACGGCATTTCCAAGGCCATCGCTGCAAAATCGAAACTTGACACGGTCACCGGGAATGTCTTTCGGAAAAAAGGCCAATACTGGACGATCTCTTATGAGGGACAAAGCTTTCCTCTAAAAGACAGTAAGGGCCTACAATATCTCGCCTTCCTGCTGGCACATCCGAGGCAGGAATTTCATGCCTACAAGATACTGAGCGCAGTCGATGGCGAGGACCTGATGCCAGGTCACAGCATAGCAATCAAGATGAGGGAGCAGCATCTCATTGAAGACGGCCTGAAAGTCTCTTCACTCGGCGATGCCGGCCCCTTATTAGACAGGCAAGCTGCCAAAGAATATAGAAAGAGATTACAGGAACTCGGAGAAGAATTGGAAGAAGCCCAAGGGTTTAACGATCTTGTTCGGGCTGAACGCCTTGAAGATGAGATCGAGGCAATCAAAAAGGAGCTGACTACAGCTTTTGGACTCAGAGGACGAACCAGAAAGGGCGCCGATCCCAATGAGAGAGCCCGAAAAACCATATCTAAGGCCGTTGGCCGCACTCTTGCCCACATTCAAAAGTATGATCTCGATCTCTGGCGCCATTTGCAGAAGGCTTTAGAACTGGGATTGACTTCCTCTTATAACCCCCACCCCCTGGTAAACTGGACCACCTAATTTTCACTCTTTGAATTCGCGACACTTTTTGTCGCGCCCGCCCCCTCGTTTGTCGCGCCTTACTCAGTAGAGAGCAATTTGGGTAAGGCCCGGCAAGCCTAAAAACCGACTTAAACGCCGATTTGACGTTGAGTGACCCCTGAGAGAGCCTTTTGCCGGGCCAGCCTTTCAGGGGTCTTTTTTTAGCTACGGACCGGAACAGTGAAAAACGAAGCCTCAGACATCATTGAGCAAACCCTGAACTTCTGGGGAAAGCGCACTGGCAGAGAATTCTCCCGGGAGGATGGCCGGGAAATGGTGGCCAATGTCGCAGGGTTTTTCCAGGTCCTGGCCGAGTGGGACCGGAAAGCACGAATGGAGGCCTGTTCCGAGGACGGCGAAAAAATCGGTCTGGATGAAATGACCCAGCCGTAGGGAGATGCCCTGCAAGAATGGAGCGGGTCGAGGGCCGGTGCTGGGGAAACCTCATCCTGAATGACCTGGTGATTTGAGGCGGAGATGACTGACGACGAATTGACAGAGTGGCATTTGCCCCTGAACCAAACAGGTTGGCACCTGGCCTTAACTGCGTCCGGCCTGGTGAAGCTCCGGCCGCACCAGCCAGCGCCGGCAGATAGTGCCCGGCTCTACCCCGGGATGTTGGGGGCATGGAAGTGGTTCACCAAGGAAGGCCAATTAAGGCCGGAGTATCAGAAACTGCCGGTTTATCAAAATGACTGAATCCAAGTATCTAATATGTGCCTCTTGCGGTGTGTCTGATTGGGATGTGCTAATTCACTGCATGGATCTTCATGGTTACGGGTACAAGTGTAAAAAATGCAACCGCGTTATCTGGTCCGGCAAGATAGCTGACAAGGCTAAAAGGAAGAACCAAAAGCATCGGGCCAAGCATCGAGCTGACGGTGAAATGTTTTGCGATTGGTGCGGAATAACTGAAACCGAGGCAAGGAAGATGGGCCATCACTTTGCCATTGACCATACTGAGGCTGAACAATTCGGAGGGGATGATAACCATGAAAACACGAGACCCCTCTGTTCTGCCTGCCATTATTTAAAAACAGCGCTTGAATTTAAAACTAAAGGGATAAGGAAATTACTCAATGAAAATCGTGGGGATGTTTAAGCGGCAGGGGGAAGGGAAAATCCGGGCATTCTTTAACTTCGAGATTGGGCCTCTAGTTATTAGAGACGCTAAACTTATTCAAGGTGAAACAGGTCTTTGGGCGGCTATGCCCAGCAAGGAATATACCGCAAGGGATGGTCAGAAGAAATGGGCAGGGGTGGTCCAGATAAATGATGAAGAACTCATGGACAAGATCAGCAAAATGGCTGAGATGGTCTATAACGGGGAAACACCGCAAGACGACGTAGATATACCATTTTAGGGGAAGACTTTGGCTGACAATCTTCCCAAATGCTTACAAGCTGCTCTTGATTATGCTTCCCGGGGGTGGCCTGTGGTCCCTATTTATTGGCCTGAGGGTGATAAATGCTCCTGCGGCAAAGATAACTGTCAAAGTCCGGCAAAGCACCCTATAACGATCCACGGTCTCAAGGATGCTACTACCGATAAGAATATTATAAAAGCATGGTGGAATAAATGGCCAAAAGCAAATGTGGCAATACTCACTGGTAAGGTGTCTGGCATTATGGTAGTCGACATTGACCCCAGGAACGGGGGGGATGTGAGTTTAAAGAAACTTGAACGACTTGGAAATTTTCCAATTACACCGACAGCCTTTACGGGCGGCGGCGGGTTGCATTATATTCTTGAGCATCCCGGGAATGGCGTCCGTATCGGCAACAAAAGCAAAATGGCCGGATATGAGGGCATTGATATTAAAGGGGATGGTGGCTATATATTGGCAGCACCATCCAAGCATATATCTGGTGGTCAATACACCTGGAAATATCCCCATATTGGCACAAAAATAGTTCCTCCCCCTCCGTGGCTTAAGAAACTCATTGAAACTGAAGTAGTGCATCGAACCAGTCTCCCGAATCTCCGCACCAATAATCCTTGGGCTGCGATGTGGCGGGGTGTCCAGGATGGTGTTCGCAATGAGACAGCAGCTAAGTTAGCCGGCCGGCTGCTGGGACGAGGTCTCCAAGAAGAAGAAGTTACTGAGATTCTGTCAATATGGGATACGCAAAATTCCCCACCATTATCCGACCAGATTATCAGAAGCACTGTCCTGTCAATCAGCAGAAAAGAGCAGCAAAAACCTACCACCATTGGTGTGATGCCAGCCGAATATCTCTTGTCCTCAACCATTGAGAGACCACCTGAAATCATCGCCAAGGGTGTTTTTATGGAAGCATCCGGCCTGATCCTTACAGGAGAGTCTGGTGTAGGCAAATCACTATTAAGCCTTGAAATTGCCGTTAAGTTATCAAAGGGGCTTCCTCTTTGGGGGTATGATGTTGATAAGCCTCGAAAAATTTTATTTATTCAGAAGGAAAACCCAGATTATACCGTTCAAACCAGATTGCGGCGGATTATGCGAGGACTATCAGTAAACCATGTTCCAAATATTCAATTGGTTGATCGCAAGTTTAGGGCAGATATAGGCAATTCAAGAGATTTGCAAAAAATTACTGACTTAATCACAAAATCCGGAGCCGATATCATCATTCTTGACCCTTTGTCTAGTTATCACCATGCCAATGAAAACGACAACATGGCCATGCGCCGGGTGCTGGATAATCTTACCGATATCTCAGCGGCAACCAATTGCGCATGGATTATTGTTCACCATGAGGGGAAGCCATCGGAAGATCGTCAGGGAAAATGGAGGTTTAGGGGGGCAAGTTCTATCAGGGATTGGGCTGACACTATGATTGGTCTAATTCATAAATCGAATAATGAAAAAAAAACTCTGCGCCTTTTGAACTTTGACAAAGTAAGGCATGGCCCTGAGCACCCCAGCATACTTTTAGAAAGGGATGCCAACTTCTGTCACCATGAGGCCGAAGAAAATACGCTCATTCCCATGAGCCTGGTGGCTGAACTTCTGTTGGATATTGGCGGTAAATGCAAAGGAAAGGCCCCCCTGGCCAAGAAGATCATGGAGTTTATCAATTGCGGCAGAGCTACAGCTTATCGTGCAATAGAGGCGGCAGAAGACAGGACTATTAGGCTAAGTGGTGATTATTATTCGACAATGGTGAAGATATGAATTTGTCTCACAAGGTAGCTGTTTTATCTCAACTCTCTGCGAGACAAGCTAACTATTTAGAATCAATAAGTAATTTGGCAATATATTAAAAACCTGTCTCAATTCGGGATGAGACAAATGATATCAGTAACTTAGCCCCTAAGTTGGCTTTCTCCTATGGCTATACTGGTAAAGAACAAACTTAATATATAGAGAGCGTGAGACAAATGGATTTTGTCAATTATTTAAATAGGTTGATTTCATGTACTCGCTGAGACGGTTATATTGATATGTGCCTTAAGTCATTGAAATATTTGTATCATTCAGATTTGAGACAAAATAGGGGTTTTGTGAGACAAACTCCAGTCGACTTAAGTCTTGAAAGGGGGAAGCCATGATCCACTGGGCTGGCTATTCATGGGGCTCTTCGCCGGCTTTGGCTTTGGCTTGTTGTCAGCCGGCCATGACGAGATGCGTTACCGGAATGGATTTGTCGAGGGCCACACCGAGGGCTTCCAGGACGGCATGAAAGAATTGGGGGGGTGGGTTAGATGAAGATTCGATTCACCATCATCTTGGCGCCCCAGTCTCAGAAGCGGGCGCGCTCCCGGGGGTTTATCGTCAAGGGAGGCGGCAAGCATGGCCAGGACATCGCTAGGGCTCAGACTTATACCGACGAGGACCAGCGGACCGAGCAGAACAAGCTCATGGCCCTGATGTACGAGCATCGCCCTCCGGTGCCATTCCAGGGACCCGTTGCTCTGGGCATGAGAGCGTTCCTGCCGATCCCCAAGAGCAAATCGAAGAAGTGGCAGGCCGCGGCCATAGCCGGCGAGATCAGGCCCATCACCAAACCGGATACCGACAACCTGGTCAAGCAGATCACGGATTGCGCTAAGGGGATTTTCTGGAAAGACGACAAGCAGATCGTCGGACTCCAGGCGGAGAAATGGTATGCGGAGATTCCACGGTGGGAAGTAGAAATCGTGTCATGCGAATCTAACCAAGGGACTCAACCGGGAGCCTGAAATGCCACACATGGAAGCCCCAGTCCCCCCGCCAGTCATATACGTGCATGTGGAGTTTTACCGGGGAGTCAAGGCCATCGCTAAATTTCTGGGGGTCCATGAGCGGACGGCTCAGGCCTTCCTCCATGATGGCAAAATACCGGGAAAGAAGGATGGGACCGGAACGTGGGTGTTGACGAACCTCGACTATTTTACGTCTTTGCAGAGGTGACCATGAAACAGGATAGGGGCAGATTGATGCGTGTCGCCCTCATCATCCTGGCCCTGGCTTGCTTGCCCACCAGCATCTCCCAGGCCCAGCCCTGGCCGGCGGCGCCTCCCCGAATAGGCCAGCTTTCTATGCCTCAAAATTACTGGGACTGGACTTTGGAAGCCGCCCGGGAGCACGGCGTAAGCCCCTGCGTCATCCAGGGCTTTATGGCCATCGAAAGCAGGTATGACCCGGTCGCCACTTCTGGGCGGGGCCGGTGCATCGGCCTGATGCAACTTGACCGGGGCGTCGCCCGGAGTTTAGGAGTGGACCCCTGGAATCCGCGAGAGAACATCCACGGCGGCGCTCGGGTCCTGGCCGGCCTCCTGAAAAAGTATCGGGGGGATCTGGCCCGGGTGGCGCGGGCCTACAACGGCCCCGGCTGCCCCCCGGCCTATGTGCGTGAGGTGCTCCGTGCCGTCAGACAAGCGGAAAAGACAGGAGCCAAGAGTGTCGGGCGATGAACAGGCGCCGAGATATTTCGCGGGGATCAAGTGGGGTCTTGATAACCCCACGGTTCTATTGGTGGCAGCTTATAGCCCCCCGCCAACGGACCATATCCACATCATGAGAGAGCTGTTCGAGAGCAATTTATTATTCGACGACCTCCTGCCCATCGCCAAGGCCTGGGCGATGGAGTTGCATATTCGCAAGTTTTTCTGTGATCCCCGGGAGCCGGAGTTCATTAAACGGATGCGGCGCCAGCGGTTGTATGCGGTGGCGGCCCCGGAAGAATTAGGCCTGGCCCGGAACCTGCTGGGGAAGCGATTGGGTAACTACAAGCAAGGCATCCCGGGCGGAATCACCATTTCCCGGGAGTGTCCGAAGACGATTCCCGAATTTATGAAATACCGGATGCCGGAGCGGGACCCCCGGCGGCCATTCCGGGACAAACCCCTGGACATGGATAATTACGGGATCAGCGCCCTGCACTTTCTGATCCTGGGGCTGGCGAGCGAAGTCACGCCGCGGGTGAGATGGCTTTGATCGAAAACAAAAAGGAGAACAGCCAGTGAAACAGAGTTTCAGGGAACGCGGCTCGGTTAAGTGGTTTAACGATGCTAAGGGTTTTGGCTTCATTACCCGGGAAGGCGAGTCGGATGTCTTTGTTCATCACAGCGCCATTCATGGGAATGGCTTCAGGAGCTTGGAAGAGGGCCAACGGGTCGAATTTGAGGTGATGCAGGGACAGAAAGGCCTCCAAGCCAAGGACGTGCGGAAATTGTAGTTCCTGTCTGGCTGGAACTTGCTTGTCAACACGTAGTCTTTGGTGCTGCGTGACTATTAACCAAAGGAGAAAGACCATGGAGCAGACTACCAAGAAGATGTGCAAAAACCACCCCGGGAAAGAAGCAATTATGCGGTCTGATGGCGTTTCCACCGGCCTCTGCGCCGAATGTTTGACGGCTCGCGCCAAGAAAGGCGGCCGCAAGAAAAAGGCGAATTGATGATTTTCACCAGCAACTTTAAGATCGCAGGGCGTCTGCCCCAGGCGGTTGCCATCTCCCGGGGGATTCCCCGGGGGTGGCAAGGCCGCCGATGCAAGGCGCTGGCCCCTCCCCGGGACCTGATCAAAATCATGGAACCGGAGAGGTTTATTCCCCTTTACCGGGCCCAGGTTTTGGACAAGCTGGACCCCATGAAGGTGATCCGGGACCTGGGCGGCGACAATTTCATCTTACTGTGCTGGGAGCCCCCGGGCGAGTTCTGCCATCGCCGGGTGGTGGCCGCGTGGATGCGGAAAGAAATGGGGATCCTGATAGAGGAATTGAACACAAAGCTCAGGAGACATCAGGAGTGGCTAAGAGAAATGGGGAAGAGCACATGAGACGCAAGATGCTCCGCTGTCCCTGTGGCGCCAGGCACAACATACCTGAAGGCGCTATCCGTCTCGAATGCCCGAAGTGCGGGCGGGTCTTCGGCGAACCCAAGTCGGCCCCAAACCAGACCCGGGAGATGGAAAGGCGCCAGAGGCGGATGGAGAAGAAATGATTTTACAGGCGGGGACTCGTGGTGAGGGCATCATCGACCAGGTGGTGCTGGTTGTTCGATTCAACCGACCCGCTCCAGATCAGGATTGGTGGAAAAGGAAGAATCAGAGGCCGAGCACCCGTCTCAAGGCTGTTTCAACCTCTGGCATACAGGTGCAGCGGCCAATCACTTTGTCGATTTCCCTGGGGAGGACAGTGGCCAGATGATCGGCAACGATGACGGAATCCGAGAGAATTCCCATGGCCTGGCCGTCGGGACTATCTTTCTTGACCGGCACCCGAGTATCTCCGGTGCGGTTCAGGTTGGAGGTTATTTGAACCACCACCCTCTGGCTCAACCCGGTTTCGACGGTCTCGTCCTGGACCACCAGGACCGGCCTCTTTTTATATCTAACCAGGTCCGAGTAGGGGAATTTGACGAGGATTACGTCCCCCCGTTTATAGGTGGTCATATTCCTCCATGCCCGGGGCGTCCCAGTCTTCTTCCAAGGCGGCCAGGCGGGCCCGCGTTTCCTTCGCCTCTTCGGCGCTCCAGCCAAGGTTGGAAACCAGCAGGAGACCGGCGGCGGCCTGGGCATTCCGGTTCGGCTTTCCTTTTGAAGAGACGGCCTCTTGGGAGACGTCGGTTTTACCCATGGGAACTGTCCTCCTGTGTTGTCAATTATAAAGCAGTTTAAGGTCTTTTCCAAGAGAGGATAGATGGCCTTCATCGGTTCCATAAACGCCGAAACCAGAAAATGGCTCGGCAATAACGGCCCAGCCTTCGACGGCCGGCAGGTCTATGTGGGTTGCTCCGGTGCTTTTACGGTGGAGCAGCTTCTCACCCGTTACGCGCCCAAGGCCAAACTTTGGGGGAATGACGTTTCGCTTTACTCCGGGGTCCTGGGGGCCTACCTTGCCGGGCAGCCATTCCGTCTGGATGTCCGGGAGGAGAAATTTGCCTGGCTGGAGCCCTACCTGGCCGACGAGGAGGCCAAGGCCGCCACAGTGATGGTCCTTTTCGAGATGCTGAAATACGAAAAGGCGAACAATTTGTTCAAACAGCGGCACTGGATGCACTACATGAACACCTTCGCCGACTTCCATCATGCCACGGTTGAGAAACTCCGGGAGCGCAAGAAAGAGACCCGGATGGAGGCTTATACCTCCCGGGACATCTTCGACCTCCTGGATGAAATCCCGGAGGACGCGGTGGTGATTGCCTTTCTGCCCACCTATGCCGGCGGCTATGAGCGGATGTTCAAACGCCTGGAGGAAATCTTTGATTGGGACAGCCCCAGCTACGGCATGATCGACGAGGACCGCAAGAAGCGCATCCTGACCAAGATGATGGAGCGGGATTATCTCTACCTGGACGACCATGAGTGGAAGGGCTTGCCCATGGTGGCGGTGGTGCGCAAGGCCCGGATGAAGCCGGTTTACATTTACTCGAACATGACCGCATTGCACCGGGGGGTGATGAAGCAGCAGCGGCATTCGGAGTTTGTGCCTTTCGCCCGTCTGGGGGACGAAGACGAGATCGCCCCGGCCTCAAAGCTCGTCATCGCCCCCAGCACCAACCGGATTGTGAACTACTACCGGGACGTGTACCTGTCCAAGGGGGTGGGCATCCCGGCGGACGGGGAGGTGCCCCTGGTGGTGGCGGTAGACGGCCAGGTCTTCGGGTTCCTGATCTACTCCCGGATGCAGGGGGGTGGGGACGTGTATCTGTTGGCCGACTTTGTGGTCAACTCCACGAGATACCGGCGCCTGGCCAAACTCCTGCTCCTGGTGACCCAGACCCGGGAGGTGCGCCGGATCCTGGAAGAAAAGTTTCTCATGGAGATTCCCAAGTGCCGCACCATGGTGTTCACCAACAAGCCGGTGTCCATGAAGTACCGGGGCCTCTATGAACTGGCCCGGCGGGACCCGGGCAAGCTGGTCTATGAGACCGAACTGGGCCTTCTGGATTTAAGCGAGGTTATCCCCTTATGGCTGAAGAAATTCGAGAAGTCCTGAGCCTGCTGAACGAGAAGCTGGCGGGCCTGTTCCCTTACCGGTTGGAGATGGTGACCCCCGGAGAGTTGAAGCTCCTGGAAAAGAACGCCCGGTACATGAAGGCCGAGCAGTTTCAGAGCCTGGTGGAGAACATCAAGAAAGACGGCAACCTGTCATCCCTGCCCCTGTGCTACCGGGAGAAGGACGGCAAGCTCCGGGTGCTCTCCGGCAACCACCGGGTCCAGGCGGGCCGCCAGGCCGGGGTGGAGCAGATACTGGTGATGGTGGTGGGGGACGAAAAAGATTCCGATGCACGCCTGGCCATCCAGCTCTCCCATAATGCCATCGCCGGCCAGGACGATCTGGTGATCCTGAAGGAACTGTGGGAGGCCATCAAAGACGTGCAGGCCAAGGTGTACGCCGGTTTGGACTCCGACACCGTGAAGGCCCTGCAGGGCATCCAGTTTGCGGCTATCAATGAGCAACGGCTGCAGTACAAGCTGGTGAACTTCATGTTTCTCCCGGAGGAGATCGAGAACCTGGACGAACTGCTGAAGGATACGGCGGTGGCTTTCGCCTCGGACGTGGTGTACCTGGCGAACCTGAACACCTATGACGCCTTTTTTGACCTGGTGGTGAAGATCAAGAAGAAGTGCGTGATCAAGAACTCTGCGGCCGCTTTCCTGAAACTCCTGGAACTGGCCAGGGTCGGGTTGGAGCAGGTCAAACAAGAGCAGGCCCCCCATGAGGGCGAGAACCTCCACCAGGAGGCGTGCCATGGGTGACCCCCTTCTGATCCACCGGGCCGCGGAGAACTTTGAAGGGGCCGCGCTCCTGTCTCAAAGCCCCGTCCTGAAGCGGTTGGCGGCGGCCTGGCCCAGGACCAGGCGGTCAGGTGAGATCGTGGTTTCTGACAAATCAGAACTAACCCTGGAGGATTTCTGGCAGGGGGTCAAGGTGGACTTTGACCACTGGGAGGTCCTGGCTCAGGTCTCTTCGGTCGAAGTCATGGAAGGTTACCAGGTGCTCCGAGGCAACGGCATCATCCTGCCGGACGGCACCTTGAACCACATGGCCGACAACCTGCTTAAGAAAGAAGCGGCCGGCAAGCTCATGGCCGATTTCGGCATAAAGCCGGGAGACATGAAATAATGGCCTTCGACTACGACCCCGCCCTGGGCCTCTATATCTCGGTTGACCCGGGCTACACCAATCCGTTCGCCTGCCTCTGGATCATGCCGGTGGAAAAGGGCGAGCGGGTGATGGTGCTGGATGAATATTACGAGCGGTTCCGGACCACCCCGGAGAACGCTAAGGCTATCGCCAAACAGCATCAGGAGATGGGCCACCCGCCCCTCAAGATGGGGTACGGCGACCCGGCCAATCCGGAACGGTTGGTGCTCCTGAGTGAGGTCCTGGGGATCGAGGTCAAGGGTCCCCGGCTCCCGGTCACGGTGGGACAGGAGTTGGTGCGGCAATGGCTGGAGCGGCGGTATGACGGCGCCCCCTGTCTGGTCATTCATCACCGCTGCAAGAACCTGATCCGGGAGTACAGAAAATACCGGGAACATGAACCGGGCAAAGGTGAACACCACGCCCTGGACGCCTTGCGGTATTTCTTCTGCGGGTGGATAGGGAGATAAGGAGGACTGTTTCAGTGGATGCGAATACATTGCACGAAGTAGAAGAGGTTATGGTGGATAAGGTGGCCTTGGCCTATCACTTGGCGTTAAGCCTAATTTGTCAAGCCAATGGGGTTCCCTATAAATTGGCCATGGCCACAGTGAAATTCTGTGGCACGGTTTTGGGGGTGGTCGAGAAGGATGTTGCGGCGGTCGATTTCGCCGTTCGAATGATATCGGAAGACCCCGAATTTTTATCCAAAACTCAGGCCACAGAGGAACAGATCATTCGCGCCATGTGGCCTAACAGGAAAGTGAGTTAGGTTTGATGCCAACCATCTTCTCACCTTGCCGGACTTGGCGGTACACCCTGGAGCGTGTCTGGGCCCCCCCGGAAGGGTATCGGGGCGCCAGAGAGGTAGCAGCCTTCATCGGGCTCAATCCCAGCACCGCCGATGAGGTCAAGAACGACCCCACGGTGACCCGGTGCATCAACTACGCCCGGCGCTGGGGGTTTCACGGGATGTTTATGCTGAACATCTTCGCCCTGCGGTCAACCGATCCCCGTGCCCTCTACCGGCACCCGGACCCCATCGGCCCGGAGACCAACCGCTACCTGACGGAGTTGGTCCAGCGGCGAGAGGTCTCCCTGGTGGTTGCTGCCTGGGGGAACCATGGCGCCCTGCTCAGTCGGGGCTGGAACGTGATCAACCTGGTGCGCAACTCCGGGGTGAACTTGTATCGCCTGGGCGAACTCACCAAGCAGGGGCAACCCCGGCACCCCCTTTACCTGAGGCGCGATCTGGAGCCGGTGCAGCTATGAGCATCATCTATGAGCCCCGGGGCAAAGCCCGGGAATATGCCGAGTTGGCGGTCAATCTGTATAAAGGCTGCGCTCACGCCTGTGTCTATTGTTACGCCCCGGCCGCGACCTTCTGTGACCGGGAGAAATTTTCCAGCCCGGATTATATCCGGCCCCGTCCCGCCATCCTCGATACCCTGGAACGGGAAGCCGCAAAAATGCAGGGTGACCCCCGCCGCATCCTTTTGAGCTTCACCTCGGACCCCTACCAGCCGGCGGAAAAGACCCTGGGGGTTACCAGGAAGGCCTTGGAGATTTTCGTGGTCCACAACCTGACGGCCACGGTCCTGACTAAAGGGGGGACATGGGGCATCGCCAGGGATCAAGACCTGCTCCAGGCAAACCCCAGCAATGCCTGGAGCGTCACCCTGACCCTCGATGACCCCACCGCCAGCCTGGAATGGGAACCTGGCGCCGCCTTGCCCCATGACCGGATTCACTCCCTGAGGATGGCCAAAGAGGCCGGCATCCATACCTGGGTGTCGTTTGAACCGGTGCTGGATCCCGAGGCGGTTTACCGACTCCTGGACCAGACCTCTGAATTTGTGGACTTCTATAAGGTGGGGAAGTTGAATTACCATCCCCGGGCCCGGGAGATCGACTGGCGGAGATTTATGGGGGAGATGGAAGAAAGACTCTCCCGGTTAGGAAAGCCTTATTACCTCAAGAAGGATTTGAGGGAGGCAGCCGGGGCTTGAAAACCAGAAGATAGGAGAAAAAAAGAAATGGCGCTTTCCCTTGTCCCCCCAACGGGGGGGCCTCCTAATAAGAAAGCCAAGGACATCAGCGTGCGTCGCCTGAACCGGATCAAACAGGTTCAGGATCTCGTGTTGTCTGGACTCAAACCCTCAGAAATAGCTCAAAGATTTGGCATCAGTGAACGCATGGTGAAATACGACCTGCGGGATGGTCGCCAGAATTACGTGGAGGCAGCTTCCCAGGTTGATCAGCATGAAACCATCGGCAAGCAGATGACGCTCCTGTTGAAGTGCCAGTGGCTGGCCATGCGGGATTACCAGAAATTCGCCAACGAGAACAGCAAGGTCGGTGCCCTCCGCCTGGTGGCCGAGTTTCACGCCAAGCTCATGACCCTGCTCCAGACCACCGGGCTGGTGCGGGAAGTGCCGAAGAAACTCATCCTGGAGGATTTCAACCCCTTCGAAGACGAGGAATTTACGCAGGAATTCGACGCCATCATTCTGAAGGCCCGGGCGAAAGGTATAAAAATCTTCGGATCATGAAATTTTTCCTATTTTACAAAAATGGATAATGTTTTTTACAAAAACGGACATTTCCCACTTGACCACCACTCGGAGGGGTATAGGGATGGTATCCCCCACATAGGTGCCACCTACGTCCCACCGTTTTTTAGAATATCGGCAAAAATGAGTAAACCCTTATCAATTCTACGTTTGCCGGGGCCGTGTAAGCCCCGTATTTCCACGAACATGACCCTACCTTATTCATTACATTGCCTCCTGAAACGCCCGTATTTTCCCCATAGGTGGGGTGTAGGCCGGGGATTCTTTTCCGGGGGTAGGGGGCCTCAGGAGATGTTTTGGCATACTGGCTGCTAACGTGCGAATGTTCTTACAACGGCGCAACCTCATTCCGCCAGGGCGACCAGCGATATGAACGAGCAGCAGGCACGCTTGATGGCCCAGAGAGTAGAGCATCATCGGGCCAAGGGGTTCCGGTCGCCGGAAGAGTTGCTCAGGTTCTGCGAGGTCTTTTGGGACATCAAGATACCGCGGCAGCGGGTGTGCCCGGACCACAACTGCCTGGCCGAATACATTACCGCGGCCTGGTTCGAGGACTCCATGAACTGTGTGTGCTGGGCCAACCGGGGCGGCGGCAAGACCATGGCCGGGGCTTTGGTGACCTGGCTGGAATCAGTCTTCAAGGCCGGCTGCGAAACCAAGGTCCTGGGTGGCTCCGGGGAGCAGAGTTTACGGATGTATAACCACATCAAGAAATTCAACTCGGAACCCTTCTGGCACCTGGCCAGGGGTGAGGCTTTGAAGACCTATACCGAACTCCTGAACGGCTCCAGCATCCAGATTCTCACGGCCTCCACCAAGAGCGTCCGGGGCCCTCACCCCCAGAAGTTGCGGCTGGATGAAATTGACGAGTTCGATGACAAGATTTACGAAGCGGCCCTGCTGATCCCGCTGTCCTCCGGAGGCATCGAGGCCAGCACTCATATCTACAGCACCATGCACAAGAGTTACGGCCTGATGAACCAGGTCATCGAAGGGGCGGCGGAGAGCGGCTACGGGATCTTCAAGTGGTGCGTCCTGGACGTCCTGGAAAAATGCGTGGACCGGGACTGCGCCACCTGCGGCCTGTGGGAAGACTGTGGGGGGAGAGCTCGGCAGGCTTCCGGGTTCTACCGGATAGATGACGCCATAGGCCATAAGCGCCAGGTATCTCGGGAAACCTGGGAGTCGGAAATGCTCTGTTATGTGCCCAGCCGGGAGGGGCTGATTTATCGGGAGTTCGACCTTAGCGTCCACGTTGTTTAAGCGTTAAATAGCGTTACTGGTTTCCCCTAAATAATAACCTTATATATCCTAACAACGTTGGGATGGCGGTATAGTTTGGCCTTTTTCCTAAGTAACACATTTAGTTTGTTCGATTGTTGTTTAGTATAAATAATTGTATTCTGACACTATTAGAGGTTAAGTAAATTGTACTGCGTAACTTTAACAACGCATTACGTAAAAAGCTGCGAAAAAGCGTAAAGTTATTAGGTAGTTGCGGCGGGTATAATTTATTGTATTACTGAGTAGTTACGCAATGGGGCAAATAACAAAATAATAACGATGTGCGTAACTTACTAATATTACTACGCTAACGCCCCGAAAAAAATTAACTATTGCTAGTAATAACAGTTACTTAGGCATATTGCGTGCATTACTTATTATCAACTAACTACACCATCCCCTAAAAAAAGGAGCCAACCCTATCGACTAAAGCCACGGCAAAAAGCCAAAACCAAACCCGGGCAAGGTGGCCAGGCAACGGAGGCCAGGAAAAAAAGCCAAAAACCGGACCTAAAGCCCAATCAGAGAGAGGATAGCAACTCTGGCAATCCCACGGGAAACGCGAAATTGCAAATGAGCGCACCAGGTAGTAAGCGCAACTGGGAGGCTCTCCCGGCCCCCTTCAAACGGACAAGGGCGGGTAGGAGACGGCACCGAAACCGTCAGGAAATCAGCACCTCTGAAGAAAACAGAAAAGCTGAAGGGCTTTTGAGTTGACCTTGACGAACTCTTTGAGGGTCGGCCCTCATTAAAAACCGAGCGCATGGATGGCCGGAAGGTGGGCGAAACCGGTAGTCAGCCAAACCTGAACCGAGCGAAAGCGGCCTGGAGGTGGTGGAGCGACGGAAACTCCAGGAAGGAAGGGGACGGAGCGGCGGCGAGCGAAAGCGCACGGAATTAGCGGACCGGTAGGAAGGCGTGAAGATTTGAACCTATGATGGCTTTTGGGTGGGCCTATAACGAACCCTGGGCAGGGCGCCCTGAATGCCCAAGAGGAAGGCTCTGAACAGGGGACACAAGCGACTGTTTGTGTCCCTGATTGAGCGCCTTTGTTCAAAATCAAATCTTTGGAGGGCGGGACGGTGACGGAAGCAGAAAATAAAAAAGAAAATCGGGAGCACCTGGAAATGATCCGGAAGGCCCTGGACCTGATCGACGACCGGGTCTTTTTAATCCTTAATAGCGTCGAACTTCAGTCTGCCCGCGGATGGGTTGCCCAATTCAGGCGAGCCCATGACGAGCTGGGCGAAATGATAACCCACCTGGCGGATCTGGCCGGGATACAGGAGGACGAGAAATGAGAGCGGACACCACGCTATTTCAGGCCAGCCACGGTAATCAGCCCAGAGGTTGGGGGCGTTGGGGTTTTCAAGTAGGTGGCGAAACGTACTTCTTCACCACCCATTACAGCGAAGCCAGGCGACAGGCTTTCGAGGTTGCCCGGACCCGCGGGGTCCGGGTGGTAGAGGTGCTCCCATGACGTTAAGCAAAGATTACTACCAAGAGGTTCAAGAGGCCGTCCGGGAATCGGGCGACGCCTTCATGGTTCACAATCCCCGGCTAGCCCTCAGGAAGGCACTGCAGGCGGCCATCGAGCTTAACCAACTGATCGAAGAACTGAACGACCTAAAAGGCAACACGCCTCCTGAGATGTGGGCGGCGATGGAATAGGAGGCAAGACCATGGCAGACCAGATCACGAGTTGCTTGGCTGATAGCTGTGTGGGGTGCGTTCACCTTCACCTTTCCATCGGACAATATCGGTGCTTCAAAGCCAGCCATGCGGCTGAGGGAGAGTTCATCTGCTGGCCGAAGATTGGAACCCAGTATCCCCGGCCGATTCGCAACCGGGACCGCTGCTATAAGCCGGCATAGGAGGACAAAGCGATGATGTTCGACTGGCTGAATTTCGGCGGCAAGTGGGTGGGGGTGCTTTACGGCATCGACGACGACTTCTTTCTTGACGGCAACCCCGAGTGGGACTGGGGGTTGTAGGAGGTAATCATGGCATACGACGAAAGCAAGGACAAAGAGGTCAAGACCTGGAAACATGAGAAGGGGCTGTATGTGTCCCTCTACCAGTACAACGGCGGCGCCCCCAAGGTCCAGATTGGCCCCCGGGGTTACACGAAAGCCGACGGCTCCGAAGGTTTCGGCAAAGTGGGCCGGTTGAGCCTGGAGGAAATGGGCTGGCTCTTCGGTCTCAAAGACGAGATCAGGGCGGCGGCGAAGGAAGTCCAAGTTAAGTCATAGAATAGTGCTTTTTCCTTCCTCTACTTCCCACCACCTGGGGACCTGGGAGACCGGGTCCCCGCCTTTTTTATGCCGAGCGCCAATCTCCCTTTAAGTAAAAACTACTTTTTTGGAGGCAAGGCGATGAAAGCGAAAGAGTCCACCTGGCATGGCGAGAAAGACCGGTTGCTGCAGGTGTGCCGTCCCTGCCCTTGCGGCTGTGATGACCGGGGCGGTCGGCCTGGAGTCGGCTATCTTACCGGGTCCGATGCAGCATGCAACGGCTTCACCATCTGGATTGAATCTGAGGAAGTGTTCCATCGGCTAGAGAAGCTGCTGGCCCTGGAATAGAGGAGGCAAGACGATGATCACCGATTATGTCAAGGCGGGCTATCCGGCACTTTTGGTTCGGACCCATGAGCAGGAGCGGTTTATCAGTTCCATGATTCCCCGACTCAACGGGCGCACCACCTATACCTGGGACTTGGTGCGGGGTTACCGGGAGATAGGCAACGGGGCCGAATGGCAGGAAGCTGACCCCTATGATCTTCCGGTCCTCGCGGCCCGGGGGAAAGAGAAGGCGGTTTGGTTTCTGCGCAATTATCACTTTCACCTAAAGGACCCGGTAGTTATCCAGGCCCTGCAAAACAATTTCCCGGCTTATAAGACCAAAGGAATAAGCCTGGTTATCCTGGCCCCGGACGTTGACCTTCCCATGGAACTGGAACGGGAGGTGGTGGTCCTGGACTTTCCCTTGCCCACCAGAGACGAACTCAGGTCCATCCTGGCCGGCCTGGAAGAAAGCACCGGGATCAAGGCCGAGAACGAGGACGCGGTTCTGGATGCAGCCCAGGGGCTCACCTGGGAAGAAGCGGAAAACGCCCTGGCGCTGGCCCTGGTCCGGCAGAAATGTTTTGACCCCAAGACCATCACCGAGTTGAAGGCCCAGATGGTCAAGAAGTCTGCGGCTCTGGAGTTTAGCCAGTTCACCGAAACCTTTAAAACCCTGGGCGGCCTGGAGAACCTGAAGGACTGGACGCTCGGACGATTTGAGAAGCGGCGCCCCGGGTTGCCCTTCCGCGGCATCCTGCTCCTGGGCGTTCCGGGCACTGGCAAGAGCCACTACGCTAAGGCCCTGGGTAATCAGGTGGGTTGGCCCTGCCTCTCCCTGAACCTGGGTAAGGTTTTCGGCTCCCTGGTGGGCGAATCTGAGGCCAAGATGCGTGACGCCCTCAAGGTGGTGGACGCCATGGCGCCCTGTGTGCTCTTCCTGGATGAAATCGAGAAGGGCCTGGCCGGGGTGGGCGGTTCTTCCACCGACGGCGGCACGACCCAAAGGGTAGGCGGAACTTTCCTTACCTGGTTGAACGACCACACCTCCGAAGTGTTCGTGATCGCCACCTGCAACGATTATAGCAAGCTCCCCCCGGAATACACCCGGATGGGCCGGTGGGACGCCATCTTCTTTGTGGACAATCCGAGCCCGAAGGAACGGCTGCTTATCCTGGGCATCTATAATGAGGCCTTTGGAGTAAAGACCTCTCCCAAAAGCATCCCGGCCCCGGAGGATTTAGAAGGTTACAGCGGTGCAGAGATCCGGCAGGTGGCCATCGAGGCCGCTTACAACGGCGGGGACCTGGAGGCCGCTACCAGGTTCGTGATCCCCATCTCCCGGTCCCAAAAGGACCAGATGGACAAACTCCGGGAATGGGCCAAGGTTCGTACCATCCCGGCCAGCCGGCCGGTCCTCCAGGAGGTCACGGGCAAAAGGAGGGTGCAGATATGATGGTCCTGGAGATCAGCGAAGAAACTCGGCAGATCATTGAAGCACCGGTTACGATAAGCCTCCCGAAATGGGTGTGGCTCATAATCACCGCCCGGGCGAAAGCCCTTCATGGCGGCGACATTGACACCTGTGTCCAGGAACTGCTTAACGTGGGGATCGCCTCTGAAATCAAGGTCATGGGCACTGTTGGCCCAGGGGAGATGAATTAATGAGCCACTACTCAGAAGTGCAAATTGAGATCAGGGATGGGGCGGCTCTGGTGGCCGCCCTTGAGCGTCTTGGGTTCAAGGGCAAGATCGAAATCTATCAAGAAGCTCAGTCCCTCCGCGGCTATAAAGGTGATCGGAGAGAACAGCAAGCGCACATCATTATCCAACGGCAGCATGTGGGCTCGGCGGCTAACGACATCGGATTTGAGCGTCAGCCGGACGGCAGCTATAAGGCCTGGATTTCCGATTTCGATCAATCCGTCACCGGAAACAATTATGGCAAGGATTGGCAGGGCCGGCTCAAGCAAGCCTACGGAGTTGAGAAAGCCAAGGCCGAGGCCAAGAAAAAGGGCTATCGGGTAACCGAGAAAAAACAGGACGACGGCCGGATCCGGCTCGTCTGCAGGAGGTAGCGATGTCTGAGATTATCATCGACTTTGATGAAACTGGTGAGGTCCACCTGGAGGGCAAGGGGTTCCAGGGGAAAAGCTGCGATGAGGCCATGGCTCATTTTGAGAAGTCCCTGGGCGTGGTGTCCGACCGGAAGAACAAACCGGAATATTACCAGGGGGTGCGGACCAATGCCGGACAGCGAGCTTGAAATCGTCTTTTCGGAAGATGGCGGCGCCTCTACGCTCTGGTGGACGGAAGAGACGGCGGAAATCCTTTCGACCCTGGGCCCCCCAGCCCCGGGCTTCGAGGAACTGAATCAAAATCCGTGGTGCGGGTAATCGCCCTATAAGTAAAACCCTCTTTTTTCTCCCCAACCCAGGACGGCGGCGACCTGGTTTGGGATGGGAACGAGATGGACCGCAACAAGGCTGGGCCTGGCCCGGCCTAATCTTTTTTGGAGGCAAGACGATGACCCCTAAGAAAAGCGACAACGGTTTTGACGGCCTGGTGGCGATCCAGCTCTGCACGAAAAGCTGGCCCGGCATAGTGAACCTCACCCCTAAGGACCTGGGCCTGGAAGATAAAGAGGTCCCGGAGTTTTACCACCTGGGCAACAAGAAACTCTACCCGGCCGAGTGGCGCCAGGCTTTCAACCGCAAGGTCAGTGAGGCCCGGCGGTTCCTGAACGACAATACCTTTGACTTTGTGTTGGAGTGGGTGCGTTGCTCCCCCAAGGGCCGGATGGCCAAGACTATTGAGCGGCTGGAGCAGTTCAAGGACGAGTACCTGGCCCTGGCCGACGAGTTCTGCGAGAAGTACGACAGCATTCGTGAAGATTGGAAGGCTTTCTGTGAGTTGAAATGGCCCGGTTCATGGGAAAAGATGGCTCCCCATTACCCGGCCAACTCGCAGGTCCTGCGGCGCAAATTCGATATGTTCTGGACCATCACCGAGATCAAGGCGGCCGAGCCCCCGACCAAAACCAGTAGCCAGGAAATCCTGGAGGCTTACAGCAGGGCCAAGGCTGAGTTGGAATCCAAGTGCAAAGAGGCCGTCGAGCTGGCCTTCCTGGATTACCAGAAGCGCATCCTGGAGGTGGTGTCCGGCCTCTCCATCTCCCTGAAAGAGGGGAAGGTGATCCGCAACGAATCGTTAGAGAAGGTGCGCAACCTCCACAACTGGGCCCGGGAGATGAACATCTTCGGGTACAAGCCCATCGAGGAAGAGCTGGCGAAGTTAAAGGCCGGCCTGGACGGGGTGGATATCCAGTCCCTCAAGGAGAGCGACGGTCTCAAGATCCAGTTGGCCGGCCTGGCTGACCAGGTGGCAGCGGTAGCCTCCAAGGTGGAGGACGTGACCATGGTGTCGAAGTCGTACAAGAGGATGATCGATTTATCCTAAGGGTAAACACCCATCACAACCGGGGCCTCCTTTCACGAGGGGCGGCCCGGAAGGAGTCAGCGATGTTACAAGAAATCAGCGATTACTATGTCAGGGTATATGGCGTTTACCAAGAGGAGGTTGACCGGATTCAAGAGAAAAAAGACCGGCTCTCAGACCTCATAAATGCCCACCAAAACCGGATTCACAAGCTAAATGTCAAGCAGAGCAAACTTAATAAAAAGGCCCCGTTCTGGAAAGACTACCTCATTAAACCCATTGCGGAGGCAATGCTGCCGTTGCTCCCAGGGAGGCACTTTGAACTTCTCGGTCCGTTCGGAATAGGGGCCAGGGTGAGCATCCACTTTTACCGGGATGGGGTTACAGACGAGGACAAATGGAGGGATGAGAACTGCCTGTCCATTACCTTTGAGCCGGGCGACCTCCAAAAAGGGGAACTTCAGGTGGTGGATCATCTGACGAATACCAGCACGTTTAATCACGGCACCATCGGGGAGATCAACGGCTTCAATCATCCTTGCGTGGACATCCCGGAGGATGCGGACTCCCAATGGTTCGTGGATTGGATGATGAAGCAGAACCCCAATAAGTAAACACCCCATTACAAGGAGGTGAACATTGCAAACCAGTAATTTCTCCCGGGCTGGCCGGGACCCTTCCATCAAATGCGTATCAATCGCTCTTTACGCTCCTCGGGGTTATCCCAAGGTGCGCCGTTACCCGGCCCTGGCCCCCACCCGGCAAATGCTCAAGATGGGTGAGGCTGAGTACCGGGCAGCCTATCAAGAAATCCTGGATCGCCTGGACCCCCGGAAGGTTTATCAGGAACTGGGGGAGGATGCCGTTCTGCTCTGCTGGGAGAAGCCGGGGGAGTTCTGTCACCGGCGCCTGGTGGCCGAATGGCTGGAGAAGCATCTGGGGGTGGAGATCCCGGAGTACGTGGCCCCGGGGAAGCAGGAGAATCTCTTTAAATAAAAACATCTTTTTTTGGAGGTAAGACGATGAGCGCACCACAGTATTCCGGCACCATCGAATTTCCGGCAAAGTTCATTGAAGGAGAGATCAAGGAACTACTGGCGGAACATTACGAGGTGCGGTTTAAGGAACCGGACCCGCGGGAGCAGGACCATGAGCTTGAGCTTCAAGATACGGGTTTTGATGAAAGCGAAGTCAAGATCGTGGATGGCATTTTCTTCTTTCACGACGGCGAGGCACGGTACGGGGAATTTTACGAACTGGAAGACCTCCTGGTTAAAAAGGGCGTCCCGTTCGACCGTGAAAGCGGCATGGATTGGAACGCTCCCCCGGCGATCCGCATTTACCGGCCGGGGCCACCTGCCTTCGACCATACCGATTCGACCCCGGATAGCTATGACGAGGTAGTCAGCGTGAGGGAAATCCGGGAGAGGCTCAGTGGGAAACAGGAAGAGGGCGACGATGTGGGGCTAACTGCCTATAAAAAGCTCATTGACCTTCTGGCCTTTCTGGATAATCAATTCCCAGCCTACCCGCCCCTGGCTGACTATGTGACGGAGGCCGACCATGCCTAACCTGATCATGACCAATAACGAGAGGGCCGCAATCGGAGAAAAGGCGGTCCTGGCGGTCTTCCGGGATGACATTGAATCCGGCGGCATCGACCTGGGCACTGGTATCTACGACCTGGTGGCGGACCTGCTGCACTTGGCCCGGGAGAACGATATCGAACCGGATTACATCATCCACATGGCGCAGATGCACTTTTGGGCTGAGGTGGGGGAGGAGACGGGCATTAATGAGGATCTAGCACATGAGGACACCGATAACGTCTTTATCGTCGGTCCTCCGGCGAACGGAAAGGAGACACAGCTATGATCGAATGTCGAGGCCGCAACGGCTGGTTTAATTTGCATGATGCGACGGTTTTCCCTTTCCTCAATAACACCCTTCCCCCCGAGAAAGGGACTATCGCTATCGAGATAACTTCCAAAAAACAGTATCGGGATATGCCTCCGATTTATTTGCAGGGACCGAAGGATGAAGTCGAGGCCCTGCTCAGGAGACTGTTGGCAGAGGTTGAGCTAAGCTCCTGCGTTCCCCCGGAGGTGGCGAATGGTTAAAAAGATAACGGTCCTCACTCCTACGGGAGACTGTCTCACCTGCGGCTACAAAAAAGGCATGAACAGTCCCTTCAAAGGCAAGAAAATCGGCTATCCCCCGGGCGGCAAATGCACCCGGGAAGGTGGTTTCTGCGAAGAGGTCAAGAAAGAAAAAGGGGCCTCCCCCAAGAAGGCCCCCGAAACCACTACCCCGGACTCGCCAAAGCCCGGTAACGAAACGTACCTGTCGCAAATATATCCCAACCCGGACCAGCCCCGCAAGATTTTTGATCAAGGGGCCCTGGAAGAACTGGCGCAGTCCATCAAGGAGCAGGGACTCATCGAACCCCTGGTGGTGGTGGAACGCCCCCTGAAAGGCACGGCCAAGGTGTTCATGCTGGTGGCCGGGGAGCGGCGGTGGAAGGCTTGCCAGATCGCTGGCCTCACCATGGCCCCGGTGCGCGTGATCGAGGCCGACGACAACCAGGTGGCGGAAATGGCCCTGGTGGAGAACATCCAGCGCCAGGATCTCACGCCTTTGGAAGAGGCCAAGGCCTTCAAGGAGATGCTTGACCGCGGTTACACGAAGGAGGCCCTGGCTCAAAAACTCGGCTTCAGGCAGGTTTGGCGGGTGGACGAGCGCCTGTCGCTTATCAACCTGTCCCCCAAGTTCCAAGATGCCCTGACTTACGGGGCCATCTCCCCTTCCCAGGCCTTTGAAATCAGCCGCCTCCAGGATCATGGTGATCAGGAAGTGGTCTTTCAGAAGGTCAAGGCGGGGCAGCTCCCCACCTATAACCATATCCGGCGGTTCGTCAACGCCATGATGGAGGCTAAGAAGGAACGCTTCCTTTTTGCGGTCCCCAAGAAAGAGGACCTGGAAACGGTGTCACGCTGGGAGAAGGTCCTGGATGCGGTCACCAGCCTGGTGGTCAAGTCCTTCTCCCCCGACGACTGCCATGTACTGGCCAAGGTGATGAACGGCAACTCTGCCGTGAACGTCCAAAAAATCGATATGGTTATAACCCACCTCAACCTGATCAAGAAGGCGCTGCTGGATAATGCCAGCCGCCAGGAGGTGGCCAACTTGACCCAAAGAGGAGGTGCTGATGCCGCTATACCGTTACAGGTGCACGGATTGTAATTCTGAGGACCAGCGAATCGCTGGCCTTGACGATCACACCGCTTATGTTCCCGGTGCGGCGGCCTGATGCTGCGGCTGGACGAGAATCTCTTTAAACCGAATTTCGACGAACCCCAACAGGAGGAAGACGATGAAGTGCTCTATTTCACAACCTGATTTTGCAAAAGCCATAAGTGCCGTTCTCGGTGTGGTGGATAAGAGGGGAACCATGCCCATCCTGTCTAACGTGCTTCTCAAGGCCAACGGCGACGGCGGCATCCACGTTTCGGCCACGGACCTGGAGGTCAGTTACAAGGGGTTCTGCCCCGCCAGTATCGAGGCCCCTGGTGCCATTACCGTACCGGCCCACCAGCTCGCCAGCCTGGTCAAGGATATGCCCCTGGGTGACCTGCGGGTGGAGACTACCGAAAACCACAACCTCAAGATTTTCCAGGGGGAGGCCAAGTACCGGCTTCACGGCCTGGATCCGGAGCAGTTCCCCCCCATTCCGGACGCCGAGGATGGGGTGGGTTATTTGGAGATCCCTTCCAGTACCCTCAAAGAGATGATCAAGCGTGTTATCTTTTCTGTTTCCATGGACGATCTCCAGTATCACCTTTCCTCTGTCCTCTGGGAGAACATCGAGGGCCAAGCCCTGCGGCTGGTATCTACGGACGGCCACCGGCTCACCTTAACCGAACACTCCTTTCCTTTCGCGGGCTTGTTGTTGGGAGAGAGCGGAATCCTGGTACCAAGAAAGGGGATGACGGAGCTTCTGCGGTTCATGGAGGGCTGTGAAACCGTCAGCCTGGCGGTACAAAACCAGGCCTTGATCGCCAAGGCTGGGAACAAGACCTTGACCATCCGGCTCCTCGACAAGCGGTTCCCGGAGTATCGCCGGATCATCCCCCCATGGTTCACGGTCAAGTGGACGTTTAACCGGGAAGAAATGTTCCGGACCCTCAAGCGTCTGGCCTTGGTAAACACCGAGAAGTTTAAGGGCGTGGTCTTCACGCCCCAGGGTGATCATGTAACCCTGCAATCGGAAAACCCGGATATCGGCGACGGTCTGGAGATTGTCTCCTGGACCTGCGAGACAGCCGAACCGCCGGCCCCTGCTAAGGAGGCCGGGAAAGAGGAAGGCGGGGAGGAAGAGGAAGCCCCTCCACAGGAACCGGAAGCGGAACACCCGGACCTCTCGGCCTTTGGCTTTAATATCCGGTTTCTACTGGACCCCCTGGCGGCTATGACCGCCGAAACCGTGGAGATGGAAGGCAATTTTTCCAACCGGCCTTTCCGGATCAGGGCGGTGGGGGACCCCTCTTTCTTCTCAGTAGTGATGCCCATGGGGTTGTGACATGAAAACCCTCTTGTGGGTCTTTTGGCCCTTAAAAAGAGGCGTGTCCTGGAAAGACCGGCTGAAGGCAGTCGGTCTTTTTCTTTTACTGGTAGGCGGCTGGGCTTCGATCTACGTCGGCGCCTGCTTAATCGACGGCAAATAATACCCCAAGGGTAAGGAGGAATATTTATGGCGATCAAAGGTTTGATTCCCCAGCTCGCAGAGAGAGGGAAAGTCAAGATCGGCGAGAAAGGGGAGATGAAAACTTCCCAGGGCGGCAAGCAGTTTGCACAGCCCAAGAAACTCGACCATTTCGTTATCACCACTATGCAACGGGACCAGGCCGGGCGACTCATGCCCGACGCCGAACTCACCAAGAGGTACTTGGAACAGCAGGGCGCGACCAAACTCACGGAGATCCCGATCCTTTTGCTTTACGACGACATCGACCTCAACTTCTTGACCCGGTACTCCTGCTATGTTGGCAACCGTTGCTGGTGTTCCGGCGATGGGGAAGAGGCCTCCCAGCTCACCGGCGAGAACGGGAAATACGCCGCGGTATCCTGCCCCTGCGAACGCCAAGACCCGCTTTACCAGGGGAAAGAAAAGTGCAAGACCCTGGGGACGCTCCAGGTCCTCTTGCAGGGCGTGGACCGGGTGGGCGGCGTCTGGAAGTTCCGGACCACCTCCTGGAACACCGTAAACGCCATCCTTTCATCCCTGGCTCTGATCAAGACCATTACGGGCGGGCCCCTGGCCGGGATTCCCCTTTACATGGTTTTGAGTCCCAAAACGGTCACGATTCCCACCACCGGCCAGAGCATGGTGGTCTATGTGGTTTCTCTGGAATATCGGGGCCCGGAAGAGCAGTTGGCCCAGATCGGCTACGAAATCGCCAAGCGCCGGATTGAGCATCAGATACGCATGGGGACGGTAGAAACCCAGGCCCGGCGGCTCCTGGTGGCCCCGCATGAAGAAACCATCCAGGACCAGCAGGAAACGGCGGAAGAGTTCTACCCCGAGGGCGTGGTGGTTGAAACGGCCTCACCAGAGCCCCGTCATGGCAAGAAAAAGGCCCCAGAACCCCAATCCCCCGCCCCGGACCCGGAACCACAAGCAGCCGCGGCAACCCAAACCCAGGCCTCCGGAAACGGAGGGGAGCACGAGGCCCCGGAACCAGAACAGGTCACCGAAATGATCGGCGGGGTGAAGGTCACTCTGGAACCCAATGAGATCCCCTCGGCGCCTCCTCCTCAACCCAAAGGAAACGGGGGGCAGGGCACTCGTAAGTCTCTATTTTAACCTATAGGTAAAGGGGCCCGTACCCGGGCCCCTACCTTTTTGAAGGAGGCACCATGGCAACCCCAAAAAAGCCCCCGGGCTATTCCTTCTCAGCCCTGGATTTGTTTGATCGCTGCCCCTGGGCGTACAAGTTGGTGCGCATGGACAAAATCCCCCGGGGCGAATCCGAACCCTTGAAGATCGGGAGCGATTCCCACAAGCTGGTGGGCGACTATCTATCCCGGCTGGTAAATACGAACCAGACAACTGATTGGGAGTGGGCCGACGGTCTGATCACCCCCTCCGATCATCCCGACGTGGTGGAGATTTTTCAGCGGTTCAGAAACAATTTCATCCTGCCCCCCATGAAAGACCCCTGGGTGGAAAAGAAGCTGGCCTTTACCCGCGCATGGCAACCCACAGAGTTTTTCGCCCCGGACGCTTTCTTTCGGCTGGTGGTGGATTTTACCTACCGGCAGGGTGGCTTGGTCGTGGTGCAAGATTGGAAAACCAACCGGGTGGTGCCCGAGACGGCAGAGAAGGACCTGCAGCTCCGCATCTATGGCTGGGGAGTGCGGCAAGCCCTGTACCCGGACGCCCAGGAGATCCTGCTGCGACTCCATTTTCTGCGCTACAGCGCCGAGAGGGAAATCCTCTTGCTCCCGGAAGACCTGGGCACCGTGCCCCAGGAACTGGAGGCCAAGATCGCTGAGATTGAGGCCGAGAAGCATTTCGACCCCAAGCCCGGCTCGTTCTGCGGCTGGTGCGGCATCACGGCTCATTGTCCCGTCATGGCCCAGGCCCTGGTCCCCGTGGAGGTCCTGGCCCCGGCCACCCGGGAACAGGCGGAGAAGGCGGCCACATTACTCCTAACCCTGCAAAACCTGGAGAAAGAGTTGGGTGCCAGGCTGAAGGAATGGGTCAGGGATCAGGGGGCGATACAGGTGGGGGACCTGGTTTACGGGTCCAGCATCGCCACCAGCTATGAGTTAGACCCCCGGGCGGTGGTGCAATTTCTCCTGGAGGCCGGACTGGAACGGGAGACGGTCTGGCCCCTCCTGAACCTCACCAAAACCGGCCTGGAGCGCGGTCTCAAAAAGCTCCGCCGGCAGGACCTGCTGGGGCAGGTTCTGGCCAATGCCACCGCAAAAACGACCGAACGCATCGACTTCCGCAAGGCCAAGGAGGAGTTGTGAAAATCACCGACATCACCATCCGGCAATTTCTGGGCCTGGAATCTCTGGACCTCCACCTCCAGGCCCCCATTAATGTGATCATCGGGGAAAACGAAGCCGGCAAATCTTCTGTCCGGGACGCTATTCAGTGGTACTTCACTGGCCAGGCCCGGGGCCTCAAAACCCAACAGGAGCAGGCGGCCTTGATTCGGAACGGCGGCAAAGCGGCAGAGGTGAGCCTTGCCTTTGCAGACGGCCGAACCGGGACCCGGCGCAAGACGCCCAAGTCACCCTCGACTTTCTCCGGCCCTGAAGACTTGAGTCTTACTATCTGGCCAGGGATACTCTGCGACCCCTTTACCTTCCTGGAGTGGCCCGAAGCGCAGAGGCGTGAGTTGCTCTTCCATGTGATCCCGGGGCTGAATCCGGCGGCGGCAGAGATCGCCAAGAGACTGTTCGTCCTGTGTGACGAGGAAGATAGCGTGCCGTTTCGCAAGCTCACCCTGGACTTGGGAGAGATTGCCGCCACCAAGGGGTTCAAGGCTGCGGAGACTGAAGCCATCACCAAACGCCGGGAAGCCAAACGGCTCCGGGACGAGTTTCAGGTGGAGGAACCGGCGGACCGGGCCACCATTGGAGAAACGGAATACATCCTCCCAGACATCAGCGAAGCGGAAGTCCAAGAGGGTCTGGTGAAGCTCCGGGCTGAACGTGACAAACTTCTAACCAAACGGGGCAAGGTGGAAGGCGAGATTGAAAAACTTCCCAAACTCGAATCCGAACTGGCGGCCATGGAAGAAAGTCTTCCTGAGCCCCCGGACCCCGAGGAAATTGAGAAACTGGACAACGCCCTGAAGGTCAACCGGCCGATCTTGGAAAATCTTATCGCTGCGAACAAGGCCCTGGAAACCGGCAAAGCTGACCAGGTGTGGCCGGCGCTGTGCCCTGTCTTTTCTGGTGCCGGGCTGGAATGTCCCAAGGCCGGAACAGTCGCGGTCCCAGGCACTCCATCCCCCGACCCCGCCAAGGTCGAGAAGTTGAAGGCCGATCTGAAAGAACAGCAGGAAGAAGTGGCCACCCTGGAAACCGAACTCAAGGCCGCTCAGGACAGACAGGGAGATTTCGACTTGTTCCAGGCTGCTCACCAGGAGCTTTCTGCAAAGGTTGAAAAGCTCAAGTCACAAAAGGCCAACTCCGAGGGCACGGTTGCCCTGGACAATTCGATAGCATCTCTGGATGCCCGGCTTGCCAGGGGCCAGGACCTCCTCTATGCGGTAAGCGACTTCTGGCGCCGCAAAGCCGAGGCCGAAAAAGCCCAGGAGAAAATCGGCCAGGTCGAGGCCGAGGTGACCCTTTACGACACCCTGGCCAAGGCCCTGGCGCCGGACGGCCTACCCTCCCGGCTGGTTGCCGAGGCCCTGGGGCCGGTCAATGACCTGCTGGACGTCGCCTCAGTTCACCTTTTCCCTGGACGCGATCTTGCCTTGACTGAGGGTCTGGACATTGAGTTAAGCGGGTGCCCTTTTGCCACTCTGAGCAAATCGGCAAAATTCCGGGTAGGGGTGGCCTTCCAATATGTCCTGGCGAAACTGGCCGAGGCCCGCCTGCTCGTGATCGATGAAGCCGACCTGCTCGACCCCTCGAACCGGACCGCGCTTATTGACTTCCTGCTGGAAATTCAGCCGGACTTTGACACGATCATAATTTTCGCTACCTCGCAAGAAGCGAAGCCTTCATCCATCCCCGAGATTCAAATCTGGTGGCTGGAGTCAGGCCGGATCAGGCCGGTGGAGACGGTTGATGCAGCCCACGACCAAGCCGCCGGATGACCGCCCTATACTGGGATACTGCTCTCAGCACCCCCGGGAAGCCGCCGTCGTGGCTTACCGAGGTCCCGATACCAATGGTGAGAAACGTTGGTTTTGCCGGGAGTGCTGGCGGGTCTTCCGAAAACGATAAATCAGCCCCCCCCGACAGAGCCTCTATCAACCTACAGCCTCCAGCCGGCGCACGCCGAGTCGGCAACCAAGGGAAGATATCCCATGGGTCAACGCCGCCGTGGGCATTGTCTGTATCAATCTGCGGCCAATTTAGCCGCCAGACCCAAGCCCCCGGGACAACCGTGCGAATCATGCCGGGACCTTCACACGAGGGTCCCGGCTCTTTTTCTTGGTACGATAGGCAGGACTCCCCATAAAGAAAGGGGGGGCCTCGGGAGAGTGGTCTTTTCCATATTCGTTCCATAGGTTGTATTTTCTAAAGGCTTTGCTATTGGCAAGCTCAGCACCCCCACTTTTTATCTCTCATCCCGGTGGCGGAAACTGATGTGGAACTGGGTGAGAGCAGATCTAGTGCCAGTTTCAATTTTTTCTAATTTTTTACGAAAATTTGCTTGCTTAGCATTATCAAGCAATTATAATCATCCTCAAAAAGCGAGCAGCCAACGAGGTATTTATTTTTGTCGGGTCTATTATTTATCGATGTCTGCCTGCAAAACTTTCTCTCTATAGCACCGAGTAGAATTGACAAGAATTGACTAAGCCAATTTATCTACTGCACGAGGGGAATGATTATGGCCATCTTGAGATATTTAAAAGAATTTAGACAGAAGATTAAAAAATACTTAGAAGGTGGATATGTAATTACGATTAAATGGATTTTACGTTTTTCCCTATCCATGGGCCTTTTGCTAGCTTGTTTGGCAGATTTGGTAAACAAAATAGGTTGGTGGCCTTTGGCTCCTTTGGGCTACTTATTATTACATTTTGGCACAGCTTTAATCATAGCGAGCATTATTGGGTTTTTTTTAGAGATTACCGAGATAAAAGACTTTTTTGAAGAGCGTCTCATCAATATTCTATTTAAAGATAAATACATAGAATCTATAAATAAGGAACGACTTATCAAATTGAATCTTGCAATTATGAAAGGTATCGGTAAACTCGACATAAAAAATTCTGAATACGAATATGATGACTTCGTTAAGAATATCCAAGATGGTGTCATATTGGCAAATATAGGAGAGATTTACCGTAAGAATTTCCAGAAAATTATTCATTACTCCATCCTGGAGGACGACGAGATCATCCAGGAGCTTGAAGCCACTCCCGATGAGCTGAAGTTGAACGGGAGGAGGTTAGTACGCATAAAGACCACAACTAGATTTCAGCTCATAGCCCCCAGAGAGGATGAAGATCAAAAGTTTAATCTGGTTTGTGGCTATGAGCTAAAATTAATTCATGGATTAAAAGATCCGAGTAAACAGTTTTCATTTGAGCTTTGGCTTAATGAAAAACTCACAGAGCCCAATGAAACAAAAAACCCTATTGGAAAAAAAGTGTCAACTGGGCCAAAAGAGTCAAAAGAAACAAACTTATCATTCGAATACAAATACGATGTGCCATTCGCACTTTCAGAATTATATACAGCTCAAATAGAATACAAGACTATATCTTATGAGTATGATGATTTATCGGGAACGATTAAGAAAAGTATGAATACGCTAACACATAGAGCAAACATCATCTTCTCATCCAGTAAAAAGCTTGAATTTGTTGATGCTGAGTTTTATGGACTTACTGGATACGATAAACCAGCTAAAACGCCCAATTCTATTTCTATTGATTATTCCGGCTGGGCTCTTCCGGAGGATGGATACTTCATTAATTGGAGAGAAAAAATCGTATAAAGTAAATAATGCCATTTACTATTAGAAAGATTTTGCTTTTCCAATACCTGGTTAACAGAGGAAAGACAATTCTAAGCCGAACCGTCTGACAAAATTCACGACTCGCTGCGTCCGGGATATCGTGAAGAAATAAGTGCATGCAAGGCCGAAATCGACAAACTAACCCATCCCCACCTATTTTGTCTCCTGATACAACTTGCTAATATCATTAGTATTTAAGCATCTTGTTGCTATTATAAATAATAATCAGGGGAATATATATTTTTAACAATAATATCTGATAGTTGCAGGCATTATAAAATCTATTATAAAAAATAATTTGACATGGTTTTTCAACGTGATATGGTGACAATAAAGGGGAAATCTATAGATTTAGTGGCCTATGTCAAGGTGTTGCATCGTTTCGCGTGTTAATTTTTGCAATAAAGACGAAAAGGAGAGCGCTATGAATCGTCAGCCAGAGCCCTTCTCACACAGAAAAAATCCGGTTATCCTTGACTTCCACAGCCTAATGAGAGTGGAAAGGAATGAAATACTGGAGCATGTGTTGAAACAGATTCTCGACCCTCAAGTCGTCTTAGGATACAGCCGCATGCATCACCGGCATTCCCGTACTTCAGTGAAAGACTAAGCGAGTGCAATTCGCGAAAATGGTCAATACCGGGACCAAGGGGTTATTTTGTCGGTTGCCCATTTAAACTCATTCCTATTAAAAATCACGAACCGGTGTAACTTTAGATGTGATCATTGCTATTTTAGACATCATGCTGACCGATCTTACATGTCTCGTCCGAATGATATGGGACTGGATATTGTAAGGCTCTTTGCTGAATGCGTGGGAGATTATGCACGAACAAAGCAGCTTGACTCTATCAATATTATTTTTCATGGTGGGGAACCTTTACTCCTGGGAGTTAGATATCTAGAGCAGGCTGTCCAACTAATATCATCTAATCTACCCTCATATTGTCATCCCATTTTCTCATTACAAAGTAATGGTTCCCTATTGAATAGGGACTTCGTTGAAGTTCTTTGCCAATACAATATCTCGATCTCAATAAGCCTTGATGGGGGACGGATTCCCCAGGATCGACACAGGATCTTTGCTAATGGCCTAAGCTCTTTTGATACCGTCCATAGAAATATTAAAACTTTTCTTCACTCACCAGAGGCACGTCAACTTTTCGGGGGTATACTTGCAGTTGTCGATTTACGCAACGAGCCCCTGGAGGTATTTGACTTTTTATCGAGTTTGACCACATCGGGCCTTGATTTTCTATTACCGGATGGCACTCATGAAAATCCTCCTCCCGGGATAACGGACAAGGATTTCAAATATAATTCCAAATATGCTAGCTGGCTTATCCCCATTTTTGACAGATGGTTCGCCAACGGGAAACGGAAGCCCTCGATACGTTTTTTTGAAAATATTTTGGCTCTGCTTTTTGGAGTGGTGAAATCAAATGTAGAAGGTATAGGAGATCAATGTCTTTCACTACTTACTGTTGAAACTGATGGAGAAATCAGAGATTCAGATGTTTTGTCTGTAAGTTATGAACACGCAGCACGTTTTGGTGAGGGAGTTTATTTGGGAAAAGGCTGTTTTGAGCGCTTGTTAAACTCTGAAGGTTTTCGAAGACAAGAATATCTCTATTTGCCGGAAGCACTTAGTCGAGAATGTCAAGTTTGTGATTGGCGCTCCATCTGTGGAGGAGGTCTCGTGCCACACAGATACAGTAATAAACAAAAATATGATAATCCGAGTATTTATTGCGGTAATCTCAAGTTTTTTTTCTCACATATACGAACAAAAATGCTCGATATTCTGCAAAAGAAAAATACTGACCATAGAGAATCCGGAGCGGTTTTGGGTAAAGTAAACCGGATGGATAGAATTATGGACTTCAAGCGCTCATGGGATTTTTCACTGGAGGTTCAGGGGCCCGGTTTGAAAATAGTTGAGGGACCGGAGGGCAATATCAGTGAAACTGGTGAAGTCAAAAATCCAACGTCAGTTACATTGACGCCTTCTCATCCGCTTTTTATTAATTGTGTCGAGAAGGGGGTCATAGAACTCGTCAGAGTCCTTGTCGAAGACATTAACTGCATTACCTACTCTAGTTGTCAGGGTCATAAGGTTCCAGGTCATGATTTGATATTACCTCGCAACGTAGGAGTACTTTGTCGTGATGAGACAGAACAGTTGTTCTTGAATGATTTGTTTATGGCTGCTGCATCCAAGTCACAACCCATTCGACCTAAAATTTTCAATGATTGGGTTGAATCTGAGAATGACCTATTTAGGTCAGTGGAAATCGTTTTTGATTGCGAGCCCACACAGCAAGAAAATTATTGGTCTATTGTTGAAGAAAGCTATCATTCTTTTTTGAGAAATTTAAAGAGTCATAGCGGTTTGATAGACAACAACAGAACAATAGCCTTCAATGGACTAGAAAAACAACAGATAGCTCGGAATATAGAAAAAATCTTTTCCGATTATGAATATAGTAGCATGCGCTGGGAATCGCAAAAGGTGGTAATAGAAGATTGTCGGCCATTCTATCGTAATGAAGCCTTATCAGTCAAATACCAGGCCAAACAGGGCAATATTGCGATTGTCAATAATCATGCTTGGAGCCTATTGTTTTGGCTTCTTTCAGTTGGGCCTTTGCTAGAGTCAAATCCCTCATTAGGGATTCACCTGATCCATATCGATTTCCATAGCGATTTATCATCTCCTCGTATATTTTATTGTAATCACAGTAAATCTTTTGTGGACTATTTTACTCATGAAACAATAGATTTGATGGACCCGAATTGTTTAATGAAAGCTATAAGGTCGACAGCAATTGGTCCTGGAAGCTTCATCCAACCCTTTTTATATCTGAACAGAAAACGCAAATGCAAGTTGGATATGATTGTTCCTATAAGCCCTGCTTATGACGGAGAAGGATTTAATGAAAAAACATGGCAAATAAAAGTTGATGGCAGGAGTCTTCCGGGGGCTTTTGGTAATACGCTACGACTTGCACCGAGAAGAGCGGTTGAACCTCAAGCATTGGAGATAAGCTGTAAAAATATATTTGATTTGGAAATTCAAACAGATTACAATAATAACCTCACAATACTTGATATTGACCTTGATTTCTTTTCAAATCGCTTAAAGGGCTCTAATGGTTGGAATGAAGATCCCGGATGGCATCCCGATGAAACGTATCGATTAAAACTTTTTAAGCAGACCGAAACCTTTCTGAATCACCTTTTTGCTGAGGGAACTCCGAATGTGATAACTTTGGCAACTTCTTCGGACTTCTGTCCACCAGACGTCAGACGTGAGGCGTTTGGCCATCTTAACCAGTTTCTCACCAATCAGGTTTACAGGTCTATCGGACTATAAGTCAATGAATTCAGATGATTTTATCGAGGAACCTTTGTTTTGCGCAGAATTCGAGGAAAAGACAACAGCCAGGATAATTTATAAAGGGCAACTGGTCATGACTGCTGATGAGAAACCTTATTTACAGTGTCTCTTATCACAATTCGAAGGTATGAGCATTTCATCTGTCCTTGAAGTGGGATTCGGATTGGGCATTTCTGCTGAAATTATCCAAGAAACTATTCGCCCTTCTAAGACACACGATATAATCGAAATTGAGTCAAATATCTTTCACGACCTATGCTTTTTCAGCAGAAGGTATCCAAATGTCAAACCGATCCTTGGAAATTTCTATATGCACGATTTCAGACGAACTTATGATTTTATTTTTTATGACCCATATGACTATAGCTTAGCCGATTTTGACGCCATTGATGAACAGAAAATCATAGAACAATATCAAAGAGATGAGGCTAACCATGCCCATAGTTTGCTTAATATAGGTGGAATCTTATGTCATCCTTTTTTTGGCGATTTAGAAATGCCAGAAATATATGGGTTCCAGAGGGTAACTCTAGGCTCAATTACAGTTCCTGCTTTTTCCTTGTGGGATGGCACCAAGTGTGAAGTAGGACAGCTTGGGTATTACGTTAAGAACTGATGAGATCATAGCAGCGAACGCCTTAAAAGTTAATTAGGTTTTTTCTCCTCGTTGTTTAGTGGGATGATCAGCCGGATTGGGTCTGAGGTGGCGATTTGCCCTGATCCGAAACTTATCACCGAGCGAATAACTTCTCCATATACAGAATATATGCGGTCTTTTTCGGCCGGCCCCGCCGTTTTTTCTGTTGTTTTTCGGCTTTCGTTTTCCCACGCCCGAGAGGCCAATGTAACCAAGGTTATCGCTCCCAGAGCACACACAGGCGTACCCTCAGCGTCAACGTCCCTGGGTGATAGGTTCGTTTCCCTTGGCCAGCCGTGGCCATGCTTGGCCACATCTATCCACCCAGCATGCAGATATGAAAACGGAAACCTCGAGGCGGGATCCCTACCTCCGGTTCAATATGGTTCGGATTTCCTTACCGAGTAAAATAACACTTTGTAACCTCTCTATGAAGGTGGCCCCAGCTTTATTCGCCAAGCATTTGCTACACTTTCAGCTTCATCGAGTGACATCCGTTCGGCAAGATGATTAAGAAGATCTTCCTGGCGTGGTTGGCCAAAGACCAGGCGGTAAAGGACAAGGCTCCGCTTCAAATGGTCGAGCTGTTGAACTTCCCTGCTAAAGGGTAGGAGCGGTACCCGGCGCTCGATGTTTGATCCCTCTTCCACCTCATAAATCCAATAAGGCACGAGGTCTGATGCGCCAGTTGGCTTGGATTCTGCCGCCCGCTGGAATAGAAACGCCCAAGGGTCTTCTTTGCGGTCCCAGGCTGATAATGCTGCAATGCCAAATCTTTTGGCAATATTTTTGCGAATCACATGCCCCTTATAGCGTTGAACCCGCCCTTCTCGTTGTTCAAGATCCACTGGATTGGAGGGTAGGTTCCAGTGGATGACCGCATGGCACCAGGTATGAAAATCGAGGCCCTCCTGGCCGATTGATGTTGATGCTAAGATAAAGGGGCGAAAAGGGGAATTGAAAGCTTCTCTGACGACATCGGCCCTGGCCAGAGTGGCGTCGCGGTCATCTTTAATCTCACCAAAGCGCAGGGCAAACCGACAACGGCTATTGAAATCTCGGATTCTAATAGCCCCATCCTCCAAGGCCAACTCGTCAATCTTAACCCGGGCTGTCCGAATGGAAAGGGCCTCCGCCAGGTTTTCTGCGATGCCGACCACACGGGATTCAGGAGGATGATTCACCAAGCCCAACGATTCTAACAAAACATGAACTTGTTCATCGAGAAGCGCCTGAATATTCCCCTCTATTCCATAGCGAAGGGTTAGCCGCCAGTAGGTATCCTCTCCGATTCCTCTCAGAAGACAGATGGTTTCCGGAAGATTGAACAGAGTCCGGAAACCACCGGCAACTTTAGCAGCTGCAGAGAGGAGATTGATATCATCGGGTGGAAGTTCTGGAGCAATTCGACGTAATGCCCTCAGCGCACAAGTGCCAGGTCCGGCCAGAGCCAGCTCAGCCATCACTTTGGGCAAATCGCTGGGTCTCGGACCTAATTCGAGATCTCCATCAAGTGCAGAGACCAGCAAATTTACGTGGTCATGAAAGCGGGCCCCGGGCTCGTGACCTGCCCCAATCGAGATCCAGCCTCGCTCAGCTAAACACCATTGGCGAAGCTGAGATTGGGCTTCCAATAATGCTGGCGCCACCCAGTACCATCGCTCATCCTGGCGTGTGCCTGGCCCCCCAGGAGGTAACTTTTTCAAGAGCTCTTCGCAGTAGTTCTCCACCTCTCCAATAAGTAGGTCTTTCGAAATTGGACTCCCATTACCTTTTCGGAGGGCGATCTCCAGTGGATCAATGGTTGTGGCCAGGGTCGGGGAGGGCATCAGCCAGGCAAGCGCCGGCATGCCTGTGAGGCGGTCATCTCGACCCTTGGTGAACCGCAGCAAAGGCTTGACCCTGTCGTAAAGTTGGCTGTATGACCAATCATGCCCCAATTCTTCCAGCATTCGGCGCTCGGCTTCATAAGAGCATAAGGTGGCGATGGCGTCCGGCACCAAGTTCCAGGCGGAAAAGACAAGGGCCTTGGTGATCGATCCAATTTCAGCATAGACGCCGGCCGGTTGCACGTAAGGCAGAGATGGTGGCATCCAGAGGAGACGCCAGAGGCCTTTATCAAGCGTCTCATGGAAAAGGAGCCTTAACCTGGCATTGCCAGGGTCGATGGGCAAGTACCTCTCGAAAATCTCGGATTGCAAGATTTGATTATCAGCCTTTTTTAGTGCTTCCACCAGATCAGCCGGGGGGGACTCGGCCACCGCGTCTAATTTGCGACGGAGCTCGTAATGCTTGAGGAAGTTGAGGAGATAGGGGCTCGATTTCCAGTACTCCATGAATTCTCGTGCTCCCAAAGCCCTGGAGACATTGTCTACCAGAAAGGCTTGTTCAAGGTCCTGAGACTGGAGAGGTGCCTGATTAAAAGGTTCAATGAGCATGGCATCCAGCTTCTGAGTCATTTCCACTCTCTCTGTTCGGCACATGACCAAGAGCAGCTTTGATTGTAGCCGATTGCGCACCTCCTCAAGCTCAGCGATGTTTCCCCCTTCCAGTGCAAATAAGCCTCTCCGAAATTTCTGGATTTCTTCTTCTATTTGAACAACTTCCAAACCGTTATCAAACAGGAAACTCAAGGTCCTCAGGAAGTCAGGATAGTGGTCGTCGTACTGCTCGTGATCTAAAGAAAGCATTCTGTAAGGAGTCGCGGAAAGGAGCAGCGTCCGGACCTCAGGAAAATTAAAAAGGTCCTGGGCCAAGCGGGCAGCATCATTCTGGCCATCCAGCAGGTTCTTGAAACGCTGGAACTCATCAAGGATGACCAGATCCGGCTCCAGTGCATCCAAGCAAGTCTCAGCCAGAAGGTGCCTTAGCTCACCTATGATCTGGTATCGCGCCTTAGACTCAATGTCTTGGATATGTTTGCGAAACCTTTTGAATTTTTCAGAGCAGTCTTGCAGGCGTTCTATGAGATGAATATTGTTGCTTACCCGATCCCGGAATGATTGGGCCAAATTTGCATCGATTTTGACATTCCACTTATCAATATACCAAAACCAGTTATCCCGATTTTGCACCGTGCCTTGAAGAAGATTCAGGAGCCCCTTGCCGGTATTCCAAGGTTCCTTCCGAAGCATACGGTATATTAAGGCCCGCTCTTCCACCCGGCCTCCCTGCCCTTTTAGGTCGAGGGCGGTTCCGGGAGTGAAGCTGACAAAGTTAATGGGGTTCTTGCCAAGTCTATCAACCTGAATAGGAAGGAGGGTTAGCCTGGTGGCCATCGCGAAGCTGTGGTCGCCTTTGACATTCAGCCGGTTGATATTCTGTGCGGCGATAGCGGCATTGGAGCAAACATAGATGATGTCAATCCTGGCCGTGGTGTCCTGCAAATATTCTATAGCCCGAGCAATAAGGCCTCGAGCTACAAGGGTTTTCCCCAGGCCCACTTCGTCAGCAACCAAAAATCGCCGGATCGGCGACGGCCCGTAGAAGCGTTCGAAGACGTAGTCCACAGTCCTACGCTGAAAATCTTTAAGCTGAGCCAGGATTGGGGCTGCCGTAAAACGTTCAGCGCACATTTCGTTTTTCCAGAGCTTCTTCAAAGATTTGCCACAGTTCCAGAAACTTTAAAGGCACAAGCGGCTCGCCGTCTTGTTGCTGGCCACTGAGTCCCCTCACGAGCTCTTTGACCTCAAGGAGCCTCTCCGGGTTGCGGCTGTATGCCCGGGTGAGTTCCTCAAGTAACGGCATACTGTTAAAGGAGCCGCTCTTCCAACTGTCATTCCTGTTTCCGGAACCTACGCCGTTTAATAAGGCGGGAAGAACAATATCTTCAACTTCACTGAGAAGCAGGAGTAGATACCTGAGGAACCCGTCCCGGTTGCGGATCACGGTCCGGATGATGGCGGCGTCACGCTCTGCCGGCAGACCTTCAACGGGCAGATTTAGGGCGAAGCGGAGCTTTACATCTGGAAGATCAGAGATGAGTTCAAAGGCGATGAGCCCCGTGATAGCCTGGGGTGAAAAGGTGCCGAGAAAATTATCTCTTATTTGAAAAAAGGACTTCAGGTTCAAAGCCCGCTCTTGGGTCACGGTCAGGGGCCAAGCCTTTATCATAGAAACGCCCCTCAATGCAAAGAGCTCAGATGCTACGAGATGCAAATGCCAGCCGTTCTCATCCTTACCTGGGCTACAGACTACGTGAAGGTCAGCGGCTATTAGCGCTTGCCGGGCCTTTTCCAGGGCATCCGCCGCCGCTTTTTGAGCAGCATCTGATTCCTCTAGGCTCGCTGGTTCTCCGTACTCCGCCAAAAGTTCTCCCAGACCATTAGGACTAAGGAGTTCGTCGATGCCCCCCACTTGGCTCCGCTTGCCGACCAATTCAACCAGGATTTCAATGTTTTCTGAGGTCCGCAGTGCTGCGGTGGTGGCGTTCGCTGAACCTATAAAGAGATGGGAATTCCAACCATGCTGCAAAATATAAGCTTTGGCATGAAGACCTAAAATATCCCGGGGAGTCGTTTCCTGGTCTTCGCCATCCTCGGTCTCAGCAGCATCATCAAGGACTAGGCATTGCTTAAACTTGGCCCTGGTGTCGGGAGAAAGCTCGGATAGAGTTTCGGAGCGGGAGATCAGGGCTTCTGGGACATCTGTGCTCTGGCAGAGCATCTCTAACGCCCCATCTGTGCAGAATGGGGATACTACGAGCAAGCGGCGCGACTGCGGAGGTAACCAGGCTTTGCGCTTACGCCCGAACATATGGAACTTTACTGACTCAAAGCCTGGCGGCAACTCCCATTGGGTCCGGCGGGCCTCGTCGGAGAGCCGGGCGGTTTGATCCCGGCGCTCAGGGGGGACCGAGTTTTTGGCCAATTCAGGCAAAAAGGCAATCAACTCTGCAAGTTCTCGGTTTTCGGAACGGAGGCGCCTTCCGGGTCGGCCCTCCAATTGCAAAGAGAGATCCCAGGACCGGTCCAGGGTAAGGTTGCGGGAGAGAATCAGAAGGCGAAGGAGCGGGGCCTCTTCTCCCAAAGGGTCAACAAAGCGCAGCAGCCACAGCTTTGGGTGAAATACGCCTCCGCGTGGTGCAAGCACCTCAATCACCATGGACTCCAAAAGCCCGTAGAGGACATGAGGGCTGTCCGGTGTCAGCATCCGACCCCGTTGAGCGTAGACAGTCATCCGTGCTGTCACCCGTCTCAGCGCCTCAAACAAGGTGATCCCGTCATCCAACTGTTCCTTGAGATTTCCTTTCCCCAAAAGGGCTAAATGTATGGGAATGGTTAGTAGAGTGGTAGGGTCCAGGGAGAATGTTGTGGCAATGGCCTCGTCAAAGACCATACCCGGTGGCGGGGTCAAAGCCCCGGTGTAAAGGCTGCGAGAGTTAGGATTGAGCATCAGGCCCCTCGTTGCAGTCCACTATGCAAATCCCGCAGAAAAGTTTTGGCTGTGGGCCAGCGATAGACTAAACGGCCAAGTCCGGAGGCTCCGCTCCATTGCTCCAAAGCACGTCGATTGACAAATCGGGATCTGGCCTTTTTGAGAGCCTTTTCCCGCTGGCGCACCAGGTTCCATGCTTCTTCATCCTCCCCCAGATTTCCCCCGGAATCCCCAACCAACTCCAACCAGCGTGACACGAAGCGGCGGGTAGCAGGTGTAATGGTGTGACCTTGGCCCTCAGTGAGTTCCCAGAGGCGTGTTAGAGACCAGTTGCCAAGGTCAGCGAAGTCGAGCTCTTCCCTCCATTTCTTAAGCCTGTCCCGATGCTCCTCTATTTTCTCGTCCCAGTTCCTCAGTTTTGACAAGGCTAGGTTGTAAACCAGGGCGGCGCCATTCATGACTTGGGAAAACCGGCGGGCATGTTCCAGCAGTTCCTGATGAGCCTCCCGAAAGCTTGCCCGGTCAGGGTGGAGCCATGGTAACTCCACCTCCGAAGGAGCACAATGAAGCGCCAAGTGAGCCAGAAGACAATCGGGGTGGGTGTGCTGCAGGCGGTCGAGGAGAAAGCTCGCCTCCTCATGGGTGAGAATAAAGTCTGCCTTTGACGGAAAATCAGGTGGCGGCGAGGGCAGACGAGTATGCCAGGTTAGGGTGCCGGGGTCCGGCGTCGCTTCGGTATCATCCCCCATCCGGGCCCGCTCCCGGTCCCGGGTTTCCTGGGTCGCCCGCCGGCGGTAGATGGCGCCTATTTGTCGGTGGTATTCTTCCTGGGAAAAGTCTACCAGGCGAATCCCCCAGGCGCCCAGACCCGCCCAGTAAACGGAGCTGGGAAGGCGTTTGAGCCCCTTACCAGCCACAACGCCGAAAACACCGCTTTTATCGTCGGAGGCAAGCAGGGGTACCACCAGGTTTCGCTCCATCTTGTCGGCTCGGGCGGCAAATTCTCCAAGCGGCGTTCGCTGATGCTCCAGGCGGGTGTAAATCCAGGGGACAAATAGCATGTAGCGCAGCCGGGTTTGGATGGTGCTGGTGCCAGGAAAGAGCTGATCAGCAAAGCTATCCCGGATGCCCCCAAGACCAAGTTCATCTCGGCTTTCTTTTTCTTGAAAGAGGGCTAAAATGCGCAGACTGCGCTCCCGGGCTGCAGGATCGTGATCAACCCATGTTAACGAAGATGGCATTAGCTCTTTCTTTATCCCCCTTCAAATGCCCAGAGTAGTTATTAGCTAAAACTTTCAATGCGTTACCTCAATAAAGGCCAACAACTTAGAGGAATAAGATGCTCCCTCTGGTAGTAAACCTGAGAAAGCCAGTTCCCGGTGAAGGAGCTTAGAAGCACTGCCGTCGAGAAGGTTTATAATGTCTCCTTTTGGTAGCATCGGTTGCTTTTGATTCGGGGAGGCTTTAAGGAGGTCTCTCGAGAGTCTTTCCATATAAGGGGAGCGTTCACCTGTTGGGGTCATCCCCATACGAATGAGTCGCTGCTGGACTTGACCGCCTGGTCCGTGGATGACCACTTGCCAAATAGTGATAAATCCAGCCTCCTCGCCGTTGCCACCGATGTTGCCAATGAAAGCCCTGTCTTCTGGTCTGAGACCGGCATATTTATCCAGCCATTGCTTCACAACGTTATGTTCAAGCCCAAGCAGATCAAGATTTTCTTCTTGAATTGCTCTGTCGCGATTGGTTGTCAAACTTATCGATGCCATACCTGGAAGAGTCAAACTATACACGTCTTCTCCTTGGGGCCGAAAATCTCCACCGTCAAGGTGTGCGGCACGCTGCACGAAGGTAACGAGCCTTTGCATACCTTGCCCCATATCATCAAATCGTTGGTAGTCGCTTAGATTAAATTTATCGAGGTCTTGAAACAGCTCAAAAACCACTTCTTTGGCCAGGTTGGCGTTGGTGATGGCCACCTCCAGCTCCTGGCGTGTCCGTTTGAGAGTCGGATCAAGAATTGCATCCTGGTAGAGCCGATCATAACTGAGACGGCTACCCAGCTGACCCAGCACTTGAGACCGGAAATCTTCAGCAACCTGACCGGACTCATCCATTTTCCCAAGAGTTTGCGCGATGCTAAAGAGCTTTTCTTCTAAGAGGAGAAATATCTTCCCTTCAATGGTGTCAGAAGCCACCAGGTTATATACCTGGGCGGTATATTTCTGACCATATCGGTGGATACGGCCGATACGCTGCTCCAAGTCCATGGGATTCCAGGGGAGATCGAAATTAAAGAGGACCCGGGCGAATTGCAGATTGATCCCCTCCCGGCCGGCAGCAGTACAAAGCAACAGCTGGGGGCCGTCTTTGCCCCTGAACCGACGTTGAGCCGCAAGCTTCGCCCCATGATCCCCGCCTTTGAGAACTTCTACTCCTTTATCCGCAAGGGTCTTTTCAACTGCCTCCTTAATTCCCGCCACACTTCCCAAATAGGTGGCAAAAACCACCACTTTTTCTTTTGGGCTGACCTGCCAGAGTTGTTTTAGGGCATTCATGAGGAAGGAAGTCTTGGTTTCAAGGCCCCCTGGAAAAATATCCAGCAGTTCGCGAATCCGCCGGCGCTCTTCCGGCAAGGCGATGGAAACCAGCGTGGGCGCCGAGTCTTCGCCAATGGCAGCGGCTATTTCTGAGTCATCAAAAGTCTCGGTTTCTATGAAATACGCCGCTGTTTCTTTCCTCTTTTTAAGAAGTTGGACCTTGCTCTCGGCCAGTATCTGTTCGGCTTGTGCTCTTCCCACCGGATCATCAGGAAGATGATAAATTGCCGAGATGAGTTTTCTCGCTTCGACCAGAAGGTGGTCTCGCCCGTGCACATCCAGCAATTCATCCCGCTCCAGAGCCTCTTGTATGGTCAGCATCAAGAGCCGGCGCTGCAAAGTGCCTTTTACCGCGGCAAAGCTGCTGGCGGCGATCTTCTGGAATATAGTCATGACGAATCCCAGAGCTCGCCCCTGTTTGCCTTGCTTTGCCGCCAGATTATAGCCATCCCGGAGGTAATCCAGGAGGGCGCCGTAAAATATCATCTCAGGTTCGGATAGCGTGAAACCTTCGGTGTGCACCACCCGCCGGGCAAATAACTGGCTGCCATCCGCGGCGCACGCATCTGCTTTCGTACGCCGAATTACTGCGGCGTTCAAGCGGTAACGGTTTTGCACCATATCTTGTTCATCGGTGAATAACGTGGGGGCCAGCAGGCGCACGAGCATCCAGAAGCGAAAATGGTCACCCTGGTGCGGAGTCGCCGAGAGGAGCAAAAGATCGCGGCAGTGGTCACGCACTGCCTCAGCCAGTCTAAAGTTCTCCGTTTTTTTTATTTTATTGCCCGTCTTATAAACGCTTAGGTGGTGCGCCTCATCGAATACCACCAAATCCCAGGGCGGAGCCGCGAGCAGACGCTTCACGCGTTCCCGGCGTTTCAGAGTGTCCACGGAGACGATCAAACGGTTGTGCTTGGCGAAGGCATTGGACTTGCGGTCGGTGACGTCTCCCTCGGACCCAAAAACTTCGAAATCTAAATTAAAGACCTCGTTCAGCTCTCGTCGCCAATTATCAACCAGACCTGCCGGAACCACAATGAGGGCCCTCTGAAGCTCACCCCGGGAGGCCAATTCCCTCAGGATCAAAGCCGTCTCAATGGTCTTCCCCAACCCCACCTCATCGGCAATGAGAAATCGCTTGGGCTGGGCGGTGGCCACCCGATGTACCACAACCACCTGATGAGGCAGGAGATCCACCTTCGCCGAAGTTAAGGTGGCGGCACTTTCCATTAAGGGTAATTCCGCGGCTTCCAGGGCCAGCCAGAGGCGTTCCAGGCCTTCCGGAGTCACCGGCCGTAAGCCAGAAATAACCCGCTCGTTCCAACCGGCGGCGCTTCGGAGCGCCTCACCGGGAACCTGGCGCTCGCCGATGTTGCGAAAAAAGACCCGGACGAACCCGGTGGGTTCAAGGCCGATGACGACGCCTTCCCCCAGTTCGGGGTGCTCGATTTTCTGACCTATTTGAAGTTCAGGAAATTCTGGGGACATGGTAGCCGATAGTGATCCTTTTTGCGCGCTCATCGTCCCGGCTCAGGCGGGTGACATTCAAAGTGGCGGTGCCGTCCCAGAGGGCGTACGAGAGGCGGATTTGTTCTCTATCCCCCCGAATAAATGTGACTTCTTCGTCTGTGGGAGTAATGACAAAGGCCCGTTCCGGGGAACCAAAGCCGAACACCAGACCGCACCGGTCCCAATGGTTCCTAACTTCCATGAGGAAGGATTTGACGCGGCTACGCAGGAAATCCTCAGCCTCTATCGGAGGCAGCACCTGAAGGATAGTTTCCAACCCACCTATCAACACCGTATCTCTATTACCTGGCGGCTGAGAAGGCCAGGACTGCATCCAGGAGAGGGCCTGACGAAGGGAGATGAGAGCGCCACTGCCGATGAGAGGACCGAGGCTCTCTTTATCAAAAACCACACTTGAGCCCTGCCGTAACCAGGCACTACTTGACATTTCCCGCATCAGCCTTCCTCTGCTTCTAAGAGGTCGAATAGACTTCTCTGCTCTTTTGCCGGTTCCCGTTTTGGTTTGGCGCGCCAGTGACTCACCAGGCCCAAGGCCAGGCCGGCGGCCCGCCGCACCTCCTGGTCCGGGTCAGTCTCGGCGTACCAACCCAGCAGGGCATCCACCGACCGCTTGACCTGAAAGGTCCCGCGGTTGAGTTCATCGGCAACTTTTATACCGCTACCGGGACGCGCTGCGCCGATGAGAAAATGAGTCTGGTCCAAATCGGTTTTGAGCACTTTGCGGGTGCGGCCCGGGACCGTGAAATATTGGAATCGCTCTGGCAGGGGTACGACATGGACCTGGGTGCCGACTACCCGAATCCAGTCCCGAGCCTCTATGTCGCCCTGGGAAATGCCGGTGCCTCGCAAGGTCTTGTGCAGCTCGTCCCGGGGCAGGGATGCACGGCCCTGGAAAATCCTTAGGAATAGCCGGGTAACCGGTTCAGCTCCTTCGGGAGCCCGCATTTTTTCGGCGCCTTTCTCAGCCGCGAGCAGGTCCTCGAGCAGCAGGTTGATGCCCAGGAGCGCTTCCCTCACTCCCAGCACCTCACTGTCCCCGGTGAACACCTGGCCGTAATGCCGGCTATAAAACTCCAGGGCCTTGCCCCGGAGAATCACCAGCAGATCGGGGTCGGACAATTCCTTCCCGTGAGAATGCTCCAACAGCTCCTTGAGCCGGGCCGCTTCGTCTTTGACCCAGCGCCGCATCCGGGCCCAACTTACCGCTTGGGGTACCCCCAGCCGTTTCCGGCAGACATGGATGATGTCGTACTCGATTTTACGCGAGCCGAAGGCCCCGCTTTCCCCTTTCGTCTCATCACTCCGGATGGGATAGGTGACCACCAGGATGTAACCGGCGTTGAAAAGGGCCTTAAGCACATCCACCCATGGGGCGTCGGCGCTATGGTGGAAGGTAAAAGCCATGAGACCTCCCGGCTTAAGCAAGCGGCCAGCCTCGGTCCAACAGGCGGTCAGGGTCTTCTGGTAGAACTCCGAGGACGGCTCCGGCCGGTAAAGGGGATTGGGATCTTTATCGGCAATCTCCTTGTTGCCGGTCAGCTCGCGTACCTTGCCGAGGATGCCGTTGGTGACGAAGCGGTCTTTCTCGTAGTCCTCGCGGTCATCGGGATGCTCAACGGTATTGTCCACCGCCTCGATGGCGTGGGGCGTCCGTTCCGGTTCGAAGTACTGGCGCTCTGGCATTCCCTGGTACCACTTGAGCAGGGGAAGCCGCATCCAGACGTAGAAGAAATCCGCCAGGTCGGCGTAAAACAGGTTGTTCCCGAATGGTGGATCGGTGATTACGAGGTCATACAGTTTTCCATTGAGCATCAAGAGGTCGGTGGAGGAGCCGCAAAACAAATCAGCCGCAGCAAGACGCACCGGATCTCCAGGATAAACACGAATGCTCTTCGCCTTCTCGGCTTCCGGCAAGAGAGCCGAGTCCCATGTCTCATGAGCCCATTCCAGCCCCCCGAGAATTCCCTCTGATGTCGTTTTCCAAGGGCCGTAGCCAGCGCTAAACGCACTAACTTCTATTGTGGCTTGTTTGGGATGGTAGTTAGCATTACTCAATGCCGGAGCTAGGCAGTCTCGCTTAAGGTGATAAAACGCGAACATGTTCTGATTCCGCAGATACTGCTGCAGCGCCCCCAGGGCCTGCTCCCGTATATCTAATAGCCATTGGTCTTCCGGCGCTTCGGTGATGGCGCGCATGAGTTGGGTGTGCACAAGAAGCTGTCGCGAGTTGAACATCTTCCACCAATGGGTGTAGCCCCAGCCAACGTTGACGCCACCGTTGGCCCGCATCATATAGGCGTCCCAGCACTCCTGGCGAGGCCAGTAATCGTTCAGGTCAGTCTCACTCCTGTCAACCCACTCCCGCTCTGCCAGGATCAGGCGCTTCACATCGCCCGGTTCAATGGGCTTGAAGTAACGGCCGTTGTAGTTGTACCCTTCGGCTTTGCATTGTGGACAGTGGCATTGGAGGGCATAGGCCGCTACGGGTGAAGTATGTTTGGTGGGCTTGACGGCTTCGAGGATGTCCTGCGGCTTGCCGCACTTCTGGCAGGTGAAGTGGGATTGCTGGGGGACCGTTCCCGTCCGGGTCTGGAGGCGCGTGCCATCGGTGAGCACAATTTCCCGCGGCAGTCCGAACTTTTTGCGATCGGCCGTAGCCTCAGCATCCTCTTCCTCGCCAGGTCCCTCGCTTTCTGATGTTTGTTCCTCGTCCTCCGCGACGATTTCCTCATCCGCCAGCCGGATGCGGCCCCGGACCTCGATGAAGTGCAAGCCCTCCAGCCGCCTCTCGAACCAGGCAGCGGTGGTCCCTGGCGCTGCCCCGGCATACCCGCCCAACTCACTCCCCTCCTGGAGCCCGGAGGCACCTTCCAGCCACTGGGGATGAATGAGGAGATACATATAAACCGGCCGTTTCTCGATCCCCAAATCCTTTTTTTTGAGATTGGCCACCCGCTTGGCCCGGCTGTGGTTTTCCAGGATAGCCTTGATCCTGCGGCCTGCAAAAGCACCGCATTGCGGGCACTGCAAACCCGGTTCGCGGTCCGCCATCCCCAGGAGCCGCTCTACCCGCTGCCATTTTTCGTCGGTGGAGCCTTTGCTGTAGTCCTTGACCCCCTGGGCGAAGGCCTGGTTAGCTTCCGTGAAGGTCGGTTCGTTGTCCAAAATCACCCGTTCCGTACCGGGGGCCATCCTGGTTTCGCCAAGCTCCACATTAAAAGAAAGACCACAATGAGGGCAGGTTGTCGGAATATAGTAAGTGGTGAGCTTCTTTTCAGCGATGACCGGAGTGCGGAAGATCGGCGTCCGATGGCCGCAGCCCCTGGCCTGGCAGGGACCGTGCTTGGCCCAAAAGGTGTAGATGATCTCAGGCCCCTCCCACCGGTATTTCTGTCGGTCTTCCGGCGGCAGATCGAGAGGATCGAGGTGGGCGGGCTTTCCGGTCTCCACCTCCACCCACCGGCCCGTATGCCCACGGGGGCAGGTAGTAGTGTAAAAAGGTTGAATGAGGGGCTTTACCTGGGCCTCGATCTGGCCGAACAAGGCTTTGACCTGCTCCGGGTCGCTGCAAGCCAACTCATTTTTGGTGACAAACCAGGCGATGGGGTTCAGATCCACCCCGGCCATCTGGAAGCCCAGCCGAGCCCCCTCCACCAGGGTGGTGCCGCCTCCCATGAAAATGTCCAAGACGCGTAGCTTCTTGAAAGTGCCAGCCTTCTGGTGATTGCAGTAATAGTGGTCCCACACTCTCTTGGCCGCCTGGGTGGGGTCCTCAGGGGCCTGGACGGCCGCAGCAATCAGGAGGCTGCGGAAGACGCTAGAGCGGCGGCGGGCCCACCATTTGGACATCTGATAGATAGGTTTGCCGGCATTGCCCTCCAGATTGGACAGGGCGTTGATGGGGGTGATGGGGAAATCCACTTCCAGGCACACAGCGGGTCGGTCGGCATCATTGAAATCCGGGACGGGTAGCCGGATAGCCTTCCCCAGATTAGGCGGTTCATAGCCGTTGGCTTTTTTTTGCGACTGCTTGCCATTCGGTTGGGCTGCTTCAGCCTCTATGGCTATATCCGGCAAATATGGCGCATCCTTACTCATATCTTGTACCAGACCTCAAAGCGGCGGCAGTTCTACAAAGGGGACCGCCACTTCCAACAGGCTTAAGCCCCCATGACAGATGTGCGGAAATCCACTAGGAACCGACCATTTGCGTTGACCGATAACCAGGTGGAAGTCATTGACGGTGGTAACATGGGGGGGCATGAATTTCTCTTGCCACGGTGTTGTTGCCTTGATGGAGCGACTGCCCCCAAAGGCGTCACGCAATGCTGCCTTGACCTCCGGATCCTCTTCAGTGGCAAAAAACCGACTCACCGCATAACCATGGTCAGCTGTAATTATCAGCCTGCGCCCTTGACGGAGGCGGTCTACCAGTTGCCAGAAGCCGTCGCTTTGCAACACCGTGGAGGCCATATTAGTGATTTGGTCCGGTTGCTTTTTATGCACATGGATCAAATCATCCAGCCAGGTGTGCCAGAGGAAGAGGTTGGTCTCATGGGGAACGTGCCCCACGCAATCTTCAAAAGGCAGGCTCGGCACATCGGTATAGACTTTATCGCCGAATAAGGAAAAGCCTGCAGGGGGGTTATTGTTCTTGAGGTGGCTGCGCGAAGGAACCCCCAAGGCTCGGGCAAATTGGTCGGTGTCTGAGGGGGCCTCGGACCCGGTCACCCGAACTGACACGGGCACGATTCCCCTCACCTCTGCGCCCCCCAGGAGAAAGGGGAGTTCCCGCAGAGACCATGCATCCAACACCAAAACCGCGCGGCCCTGGTGGGATGCCTCTTGACACCATTGCTGCAAGACCTGAGAGGTTTTGGGAGCTTCCAGGGGATAAGCTGTCCATAACTCCCAGGCGGTCTCCGCCAAAAGCCGGTCAGGCACCATCGTCTGATTATGGAGATCCACTGGGGATGGAGAAGAGAGAGCCAACTCCTGGAGCTGCGTAAAAATGTTTTGCCAGGTTTCCGAGGCGCTGGAGGAATCCAGAATGATGTTCGTCCAGGGATTGACCTGCATCAGTCCTCCTCCTCGGTGAAAGTTACATCCAAGGATGCCTTCAAACTTGAGGGCAAACGCTGCAAAACCTGCTTTATTTGCTGGGCGGTGAGATTACTAAATTCGATTTTGGCGGTGTCCAACGTGGTATCGGGGGTTATGCCCCATTTTTCAAAGCAGCCGGACAAATTAATCCCGGTATTGGGCTCTTCGGTGGACCGGCTGGTGACAGGTTTTGCTCCTGGTGTTGTTGGGATTGGCGTTGGTGTCGGCGCCGCCCCCCCTGGTGGTTGAGTAGTAGTATCCGGTGGCTCTTCAACTCCCGGAGGTTGCGGAGGAAAAGGTAGCGGCTGAGGCCAACCACCTCCAGGGGGTTGAGGTGGCGTTACTGGTGGCTGGGGGCTGGGCCCGGGGACGGTAGCTCCGCCTGCCGCAGATGGCAGGCCGAGCCTGATCTGGCGCATCTCCTGTCCTGTTTTAAAGGCCTTTGATTGTACGTAGCGCAGAGCCTCTTCGTCCTCTGAATGGTTGGGCAAACGCCCGACCCATGAGCCGCCCACATTAACGACTACTTTCCCCTTGGCCACGATCTTGAGCACTTCTTCATGGGTGGGCGTGTCTCCCAGGAAAGGAATGGCATCCTGAGTGCTATTGGGGGGTGGTTCGTACAGCTCGTCCAGGAGATCGCCGATAAGACCAGATTCCTTGGCCCGTTCCAAAACAAGTTTTTGAAACTCAGCGGGATCGAAGATGTCGGTCTTGAGCTTTTGCTCTACTGTGGCCGGGATATCACTTCCTTGCACCCCCAGGCGCTCGATATCGAACGTACAATGGTCTGGGTTTGGGAAATCCCATCGCCTCAGCACGGCAAATCTGTCAAATCGCTTCCTCAGCGCCTTTCGGAGGGGTTCATCAAATTCGTCTTTAAGGCTCAGATACTTGCGGTCATCCTTCCAAGCGATGGAAGTAAGGTAAGAGCATCGGGCCATAAACCGGAGATCATTATCAGTAAAAATTCCTTTGCTATCCTCAGCAGGCAGGAGGAACCTTACTGTATTGCGTCTTTTCGGGGTGTGATCCTTCAGCCACCTGCCAAGCCCTTCAAGCCGATGACTATTTTTGAGCGGTAAAATCTCTGGGATAACGATGAGGACTGGGCGGTCCCAACGTGGGGGCTTGTCGGTGTCTTCCACCTCAGACCAGGGATCTTCCTTCCATTTAGGCCCAAGGACTACCACTTGAGAGGCAGGTTGTTTGGTCTCAGGAACCAGAATATGCGTCAGGGTTTTACGGATATGGGCAATATCTTGGCCGGGATAAACTATCTGGCCGGCAGAGGGAATGGCGCCAGATTGCCAGAGTCCATCATTTTTTGCAAATGCCCGGACTTTGGTGCGGGGATTTTCTCCAGGCCCGAAAAATAAGCGCCCCTCCGGAGTTTCTTCCCCGTGGATATTGATGCTGGTCTCGATAAGTTGCACCATTTCGCTCTGGAAAAAGTTATCGTCCACAGGTTGTTCCCGGGTGATATCCAAATGAAGTTCCTGGCGCGTGCCCCCACAATTCCTGCCAGGGGTCAGGGACCGCAACCAGATAGCGCTGATCAACTCCCGGGCATGGGGCATTGCTTCTCCTGATTTTCTAACCTCTTCGAGGTTCCTCTGGGCGATTTGCCGCAGGCGCTCCTGCTCGCCAACTGTGACAATGGAATCAAGGAGTGATTGAACTCCGCAAGCATTGTCATCCACAAAAAAGTCAGCCGGCGTGATGACCGGTATATTATCCCCTCTGGCCCGGAAGACAGAGGCCAGGATGCGAATCAGGTCTCGGGTTTCCTGAGCCGCCTCAGACATCAAGATATGGTCTTCCAGAAGCCCTATTAGCTCCGGGGAGAATGGCCAACATTCTATAACCTCCAAGGTTTTCTGGATCTTTTCAGCTTCGGACAGATGAGAGAAGCGGAGACGAAACCGTTCAGCTGCATAGGCACTCGCAACTTTTCCCATTTCCTCCTGCGGGATATTCCCTCTATTTTGAAAAAGGCGGTATAAGAGCAATCTTTGCCGATCCTGTCTGGCGGTGGGGCCATGGAAATCTATAAGTACTGGAGCAACCCGATGCACCTGGCGGAATGCTTCCGTCGAATTATTAAGCACGGATATTACCAGGATTAGGATCTCTGGGCGGTCTTTAGAAATCTCCGAGAGGTTTTGGATAAAATTTTCGGCTAAAGTCCTGAATTTGACCCCTTCTGCCCCTGGCTGGTCACTGAGGCCATCAAACCATTTCTGAAATTCATCCAGAATCAATGCGACTGGTTGGGCCTCGAACATCTCCTCAAGAAGGGAGCGAGGCGGGTAAGGGTAGCCGCTTTGTTCAAATTTACCTTTAAAGAAATCGCCCCTTGGATGACGGTCAAAAATGAGGTCCCAAAGCAAACGATATTCCTGATTTTGAACGGGTTCCGAAATGGGTACAAAATTCCTTTCTAGAGTAAGTTCCTTAAGGATTTTTGAGGGTAGCTTATTCCCCCACTCTTTGGCCCATTGTTCCACATATTCTGGCGATCCCATGGCATGATGCATTACAGCCATGATATGGGATTTACCTCTCCCTCGATCACCCATAAGTACGATGGGACACCGTGGACGGTTAACACTTAAAGCGCGCAGGGCTGTTTGCACGTCTGCTGTAGGGTAAGTTAGCGATAGAATATATTCAGGACCTTGCTGTACTGCGCCGGAATCATCTTTCCTCCGCAAGGCGATGGCAGTGCCTGGCATTTGAGGCCCCATAAATTCATCCCGGAGTTTGAGATTTAACATAGGCAACCTCCAGCAGGTTTGTCGAAAATGGTCTGGATCAACGCCATGAAAATTAGGTCCCTAAATTACCTCTGCTCCCACAGCTTGTGTGGCATCCTTGAATATGTTTCGAATAACATCTAAGAAATCTGTCGCCATAGGGGCAGGAACTTCAAGAGGTCCCGGAGCCCCACCCTCTTAAATGCCCTGAATATTGCGGGCCCGGATTCTGTCTGATCCTATGCCCCGACGATTGTAGGCAATCCCTACGCCTTTCTTAACAAACATGCTGGGCGGGTTCTGGCGGATGAATTGGCAATAACAAGCCATGGCATCGCGGGCATGTTTAGGTTGGATTTATCCATGAGGTCTTTCCAAGATAACCACTGGTGATGGTCAATTCTCTTGCCATTATCATGCCGCAGATGAGGGTAATCGGTCAATGTATTTGTGACTTGGTGAACGCCCTTTGGTGGGTCAGATTTTATGAAAAGCTCCAAACCAAGTCCTTTGACCAGATAGAGGGCAATTTCGGTTGTCATCAGCACGACTCTATGACGGCTAACCAGCGCCAAGGCGAGGAGGTGTAACGGGGGGAGCGAATCATACCGGGACCTCTCCCCAGGGGGCCCGGCTCTTTTTTTTGCCTTCCCCACCCCAAAACCTCCCCCAAAAACCACAACAAAAACAAAATACCGTTAATCCCTCCGAAATTACCAGATTACGCTATTTTTCCAAGCCCCTGATAATGTACCCATGCTGAAGGGGTTGCTGATGCGGGGACTTAACCAGGCGATGAGATTTACCGGTCTGGGGGGCGGACTTGTACGACAAGATCCAGGCCCCCCTTTGTTCCGGGCTCCCTCCTTCCCCTTCGTCGATCAGATTTTCTTTGCCAGAGGCTTTAATGGCGTGCTGGGCCAGATGGACGGCGTTACCCAACCCTACCGGCAGCACGTCTGGGTCTACTCCTGCATCAATGCCATTGCCCAGAACATCGCCGCGGTGCCCCTAAATTTCTACGCCGGCACCAAGAAGAACAAGCGCCTGGTGGAGACCGGCCCCCTTGTCAAGGTCTTTGAAACCCCGAACCCCCTGATGAGCGGAGCCCAACTCATCGAGGCCACCATGATTTTCCTGGAGATCACCGGGGAAGCCTTTTATATTCTGGACCGCTCAAACCCCCGCGAAGTTCCCAAAGAAATCTGGACCTTCCATCCCTCCCGATTTGAACACGTCCCCGACCCCAACTCCGGGCTGACCCGTGGCTGGCTCTACCGCAAGGGGTCCAAACAAATTCCCCTGGAACCTCATGAAGTCGTATTTTTCCGCTATTTCAACCCCTACAACGATTATCGCGGCTTCTCCCCTATTGAGGCCGCCAAGCTGAGCATCGACCAGGATTGGTATGCCGGCCAGTATAACCGGAATTTTTTTGTTAATTCGGCCCAGACCAGCGCCGTCCTGGAAAGCAAAGAGAACCTGATGCAGGAGGAGTTCGACCGCCTCCTGGCGCAATGGAATGATCGTCACCAGGGCGTCGACAAGGCCCACCAGGTCGCCCTCCTGGAAGGCGGCATCACCTACAAGCAGACCGGTATTTCCCAGCGTGACATGGATTTCCTGGAAGGGCGCAAATACAGCCGTGACGAAATCTTTGCGGTCTACAAGGTGCCCAAGGGCGAAGCGGGCATTGAAGACGACACCGGGTCGTATGCCAAGGACAAGGTGCGCCGGAAGCTGTTTTGGGAAACCACCCTGGAGCCCAAGATGGTCCTGCTAGAATACGTCTTGTGGTCTCAGCTTTGCCGACAGATCACCGGGCCGGAGGTGTGGCCGGAGTTTGACCGCAAATCTATCCCGGCCCTGCAAGAAGACCGGGGGCTGCTCCTGGAACAGGCCAAGACCCTATGGGGTATGGGATACCCCGCCGACGTGGTCAATGAGTACCTGGACCTGGGGTTGCCTGAGATCGAGGGCGGCGGCATCGGGTATTTGCCGTTCAACCTGGTGCCGGCCGGTTCAGTGGTGGCGCCGCCTGAACCCACTGCGGCCGCACCCGCACCCCCGGAAAAGACATCCTTACCACCGACCCGTGGCGGGGCCTTCCAACTCCCCTCCCCGACGCAACGCGACGCCCAGAGCTACTGGCTGAATTTCAACCAGCTGCGCACGGCCATGGAGGAGAAGTTCCACAGCAAAATCAAGCGGTACTTCTTCGAGCAGCGCAAGGTCCAACTCCAGCTCCTGGCCGACAAACTGGGCGGCAAAGCAATCCAGAGGGAAATGGCTGACGACCTCCTGTTCAACCTGGAAGAGGCCAACCTGAAATTACAGAAGGCGGCCTGGGCCTTCTGGCTGAACGCTGGCCAGGAAGCGGGCCAGTCTATTTACGCTGAGCTTGGGCTTGATCCGAGCGATTTCATTATCCAGGACAGCCCGGCCATTGAGGTGCTCAAGACGAAGCTGATCAAGGTGGTGGAGATTAACGACATAACCAGAAAGTCGCTCCGGGAGACCCTGGCCGAGGGCTTGAGTCACCTGGAATCGGTCAGCCAGTTGCAGGACCGGGTGCGGACAGTCTTCAACACTTACGAGAAGCCGGCTACGGGGACTGTCTCCCGCAGCCTGACCATCGCCCGGACGGAAACGGGCCAGGCCATGGGGGCCGCCCGGGATGCGGCCATGGATCAGTTGGGAGTTGAAAAGATCTCCTGGGGCACTGCCGGGGACGGGGAGGTCAGGAACACCCATGTCGTCAACGCTGCCATAGGGCCGATAAAGCGTGGGGAAACCTTCCCGAATGGCTGCCGGTATCCCTGTGATCCAAACGGGGCAGCCGGGGAAATAATTGGATGCAGATGTGTGGGGATTCCTGTTCTGGAAAAGAATTGAAGGAGAACGATCATGGAACTGGTTCATAAGGCCATAGATTTTCAAGTCCGAGAGGTAGGCGATCCAGCCGACCGGATTCTGGAATTTGTCGGTTCCACCGCTGACGTGGACCGCTACGGCGACATCATCGAAGTAGAAGGCTGGGACCTGAAGAACTTCAAGAAAAACTCCCCCTTTCTCTGGGCGCACAATTACCAGGCCCCTCCGGTTGGCACGGTGGTCAAGGCCTTTACGGACGAGAGGGGTTTGATCTGCCACACCTATTTCCCCACAGACGAGGAAATCGCCGCCCAGGGCTGGCCCAGCAATATCCCGACGCCGGAAACGGTTTACCGCCTCTATAAAATTGGCTCACTTAAAGCGACCTCTGTTGGGTTTGCCGGACTGGAGCGGGAACCGATCACCGACAAGCAAAACGAGGGCCAGCAGACCGGCTGGCGTTATCTCAAATCAGAGCTTTACGAACTGTCGGCCGTCCCCGTCCCCGCCAACCCTTATGCGGTGATCCAGCAGGCGGTGCAGAAGGGAATCGTGACCGAGAAAGACGTGGCGCCTTTCCTGGCGGTCGCCGAACCCGAGGGTGGAGGGGATAACGGGAACCATTTTGCGGAACTCCGCGAAAAGGTGCGCACCCTCCAGGGGGAACTTGAACAGGCCAAAGAAGAGCTGGCCCAGGTCAAAGCCCAGGCAGCCGCATCGCTCAAATTCGACCTGGTACTTTCCGAGGAGCAACTGGAAAAGATCAGGGCAGAATTGGAACTGAAGACTGGCGTCATCCCCGAAACCAAAGCCGGCGCTGTTCTGAACGCTAAAAATAAGGCGGCCCTGCAGCAGGCCGTGGCATTGATCCAACAGGTCTTGACGGCTGCGGATCCTGCCTCCGAAGAAGGCAAGAGTGTCACCCCAACTCAGAGCATCTATTCTCTTGCGTTGAACCCCGGCGATGAGCCTCAAGGGGAGAGACCAGCGGGAGAGTTGCCGGTCGATATGGCGGAAATCTTAAATCTCACCAAAAACTTTTACCAGACCGTGTGCCCGGGCAAGTAACCGGGCAGAGGAGCGGATATGCCGAATACAGCACTTGCGGAACAGATCAAAACCATGCTGGAGGAGGTCAAGGGCCAGCTCGAAACCAAAACTGAGGACGGTCAGGTCATCAAGCTGCTCGACGTCTTCAAGATGTTCCCGGCTCTCCAGGAGAAATACACCTCCCTGGAAAAGCGCCTGGAGGAGTTCGAGAAGCAGGCTAAAAGCCGCAAATGGGCCACCGGCCTTGCCGGCCTGGAACTGGAAAAGGACAAGTTTTCCCTGTGCCGGGCGTTGTATGCCATGCGCACCAACAACTGGGACAAGGCCCAGTTCGAGGCCGATGTCTTCCGGCAGACCCGGGCCCTGTCCACCGGCGACGATAGCTCCGGCGGCTACCTGGTCCCGGCTCAGGCCATGCCGGAGTTCATCGAAATGTTCCGGGCCGAGGCGGTTTGCATCCGCATGGGGGCCCGGGTCATCGACGGCCTCACCGGGGCCCCGGTGACCTTCACCCGGCAGACCGGCGGGGCCACCGCTTACTGGGTCGGCGAAAACAAGGAAATCACCGAAAGCGCCCTCTCCGTGGGCGAACTCAAGATGATCCCTAAAAAGGTGGCGGCTCTGACCAAGCTAAGCAACGAGCTGATCCGCATGTCCAGTCCCGGCGCCGAGGCCATGACTCGCCAGGACTTTGCCGTCGCCCTGGGCCTGGCCGTTGACCTGGCGACTCTGCGGGGCTCCGGTTCGGAAAACCAGCCCCTGGGGATCGCCAACACCCCTGGCATCAATACCGTGATCCTGGGGGCTAATGGCGGGTTGCCGAATTTCGACACCTTCACCGACATGGAATATGAGGTGAGCGTGAATAACGCCCTCCGGGGCAACCTGGGATTCGTGTTCCATCCGGCGATTCGCCGCCTCCTCAAAAAGATGAAGATCGCCCAGTTCTCCACTGACGCTGCGGGCGAATATGTGATTGCCCCCTTCAGTGATGCCCAACTGGAAGCCTACCTGGGCTACAAGTTTGGCATGACCACCCAGACCCCGGTAAACCTGAAAAAGGGCGAAGCCAGCAACTGCACCGAGATCTACTTCGGCAACTGGGCGGAAGTGCTCATCGGCCAGTGGCTGGGATTCGAAATCCTGGCCTCCAACGTGGCGGGGACCGCCTTCGCCAGCGACCAGACCTGGGTGCGCATCATCTCCCAGGTGGACATCGCCCTGCGCCATGCGGCCAGCATGTGCCTGTGCAGCGACGCCAAGATCGCGGCTTAACCTGATACCCCCATAGGGGCCGGGACCAAAGATCGGCCAACCCCGGCCCCGCTTTATAAAGGAGAACGACCATGAAAGGCAACGAGAACATCAAGCACCCTATCGGGATCGACCCTCAGCAGATCACCGGCGCCGCGGCCCCCGGGACCACCGTTGAAGGTCCGGCGGTTGATTGTCGGGGCTTCGAGGAAGGCCTGGTGACCCTGCAACACGGGGCCATCTCCGACGGCGGGACCCTGAGCTGTAAGGTGCAGGAATCCGACACCGACGCCGACGAGGATTTCGACGACATCGAAGATGCCGCCTTCGCCGATGTAGCCGGCGGCGCCCTGGTGACCTCCGGGGTCTATGTCGGCCGCCTCAACCTGGCGGGCCGGAAACGGTATATCCGGATGGTGGCCACGCTGGTCGGGGCCGCCGAAACCGCCCTGGTTTCTGCTCTGGTGACCCTGCATCAGGCGAGGGAGTTGCCGGTTTCCCAGATTAACGCCCTGGCCTTTAACCTGAGCTGAGCCATGACCTTATATCGGGTCAGAGAAGGCTATGTGGTCCACCTGGAGAACAGGCAAACCTTATCCCCTGGGACCATCTTTGAGCCTGACCAGAAGGTCCTCGAGAGCCAGGGCTGGAAAGTCGAACCGGTAAAGGAGGTCGAACCGGTGCAGGAGGAACCGAAACCGGTAACCAAGGACGCGGAGGCTCCACCCCAGGACCGCATGATTAAGAAGCCTCCGGTGAAGAAGTAAGCGCGAGAGGAAGCCGTGAACCTGACTACCCTGGCCAAGGTAAAAACGCTGCTGGAGTTGACGGAGACGGACTGGGACGGTCTCATCAACGAACTGATCGGGGCCGTGTCGGAGCGCTGCGCCTCCTACTGCAACCGGGATTTTGAAAACAAGTCCCGGGTGGAGTACCACGACGGCGGCGGGCGGTATCTCTATCTCATGGGTCTACCGGTGGTAGGGAGCATCACCTCCATTTACGGCTCTGACACCTGGGAGTGGGCGTCCGGCGACCTCATAAACGTTGACGACTACTTTCTTCATGCATCCGGCATGGTGGGCTATCGCTATGGGGCCTGGCCCTACGGCCCTAAAGCCCTTAAGGTGACTTACACCGGAGGGTATGGTTCCTTTTTTGAGGGTGAAGGCTCTCCCCCCGAAGGCTACAACCCGCCTCCCGACGATCTGGAAATGGCGGCCAGAAGCCAGGTGGCCTATGACTTTAATCGGCGCAAGGACGTTGGCCTGGAGTCGGTGAGTTTCCCGGACGGCTCCATCCAGAAGGTGAACTCCGGGGAGTTTCTCCCCTCGGTCAAGGCGGTATTGAATCGGTATCGGATCAGACCTCATGGCTAAGAACCCGGTCATAACCCTGGACCAGATCATCAAACTCCTGTCGCCCAAGGTGGTGCAGGTGGTCAAAGAGCACTCTGTCCGGCTTTGGCAGCAAACAATAATCCGGCACCTGACGGGGGGGACAACCTCTGATCGCCTGGGCCGGCGCACCGGCACCCTGGCCCGGTCCACCCGCCCTCTGCCGGTGAAGATGGAAGGGAGCAAGGTGACGGGCGGTCTGTCCTTTGGGGCTGAGTATGCCTGGACCCATATCGGCCTGGCGGGCAGCCAGGTGACCATCCGGCCCAAGAACAAGAAATTTCTGGCCATCCCGCTGGCGGCAGCCAAGACTGCGGCGGGGGTGGCTCGGGGCGGCCCCTTATCCGGCATCTGGGGCCCAACCTTTATCGCCAAGGGGATCATCTTCGGGTTTTCCGGGGGGACCAAGGCGACGCAGGGCAAGACCCCGATTCCCCTCTTCGTTTTGAAGCGGTCGGTGGTGGTGCCGCGGCGAATTCACCCCAAGGAGCACCTGCTGGACTGGGCCAAACCAAAATTTATGGCTGACCTGTCCCAGATCGTGAAGGTGGGTTGATGGCCAACACCATCAAAGTGCAGGCGATGCAGAAGTTGGCAGGGGTATTCGGAGCCGTTGCAAGCATCGGCTCGGTGCACCGCTGGCAGGGCAGCCCCACGGACCTGGACCGGGTAAAGCTCCCGGCATTGTTCTTCTGGGACGAGGACGAGACCCGGGACAAGCGCAACCGCCTGGCGATGGGAACGCTCAAGCTGTATGTTGCCGTGTTTTGCCGTCTTAGCCCTGCGGGAGCGGCGTCCTTCAACGACATCGCCGACAACCTCCAGGGGACGATCCACAACGCCCTGCTCGGCACCAGCGAGCTTAAAGGGCTGGTGGAGAACCTCCAGGAAGAGCGGGTTTGGAAGGAGTTTCCCAACGACCAGTACGGGGTTCTCTTTATGAGTTTCACCTTAACCTATGCGCACGCCTGGGGCGATGCCTTTAGCACCACCTATTAAGGAGGGGTAAGCCATGCCAGTACCTGCAAGTGTTGATAACTACACCGTCCCAGGGGGCGTCAAGCTCTGGTTCGATGCCGGCGCCGGGGAGCGGGATCTGGGGAACATTACGGAGGTGGACATCGAGGGCGGCACCGAGGAGCTGGAGCACTTCAGCAACCGTTCCGGTAAGCGCCTGAAGGACAAGGTCATCGTCCTGGAAGAGAAGCTGACGCTCAAGTTCAAGTTCGATGAGCCGGTAATCGAGAACCTGAAGTATTACTTCAAGGGCGGGAACATCGAGAACCTGAGCCCCGGCACCGGCGCGGTCACCGATTTGGAGCTGGCTCTGGCCGGCACGGTCCTGCGCTCGGTGGGCCAATATTATGGTCTCTCCAGCGTCACGGTGCGGCAGTTCCTGGACAAGGTCTTCCTCTACAACGGCGCAGCCTTCGTGGACCACTCGGCGGAAGCGGACATTGAAGCGGGGACCCCCTTTGATGCCATGATCGACGCCAATTACTTCCTCTACCTGGGTAAGGCCACCCGGTTCAAGGAACTCTATGCCAACCTGGCGGTGACCGGCTCCTACACCGGTCTGGCCTGGGAATATTGGGACGGAGACGAGTGGAAGGCACTGGTTACCTCCGGAGCCGGGGACGGTCTGGATGCCGACGGTCCCATCACCTTCACGCCCCCAGTAGACTGGGCCAAGACCACGGTGAACAGCCAGAATCTCTACTGGATCAGAGCGTCGGCCACCACGGTGACCACCCCGGCCACGATCAACTGCATCCGGCAGAACTGTGTCGCCAACACCGACTACGTGCTGGACGCAGGCCAAGCCGGTGAGGACGGTCGGCTCCCGGGCCGGATCGGCCGACTGGCCACGGGCATGCTGGTGGACGGCGAAGAGGTCAAGGTGAGTTTTTCCTACGCCACCTGGGCGTCCGCGCAGTTCCCTATCGCGGGTACGAGCTTTATCCAAGGGGCGGCCCGCCTGGAGGTGCACCCGGACTCTGGCCGGGGGATTCGCTTTGACGTGATCATCCCCAAGTGCATCCTCAAGCCTAACGGGGCCATCGGCCTGGACGACAAGAAGTGGCTGGAGGTGCCCATGACCCTGGAGGCCCTGGACGATACTGCCAACACTCCCCTGGCGCCTTTGGGGTATTACAAGAGCTATGAAAACGTCGCCTGAGGAGTGCATGATGCCCGAGCAGATTACCGACAATCAGGTTCTATCGAGTTACCTGGCTGAAGAGCAGGTGGACGGGTTCACCGTCAAGCCCTGGACCATCAAGCAGCTCATCCTGGTGATGCCCATCCTGGATGCCCTGGTGCAGGAGTTAAAGACCCAGGGCGTCACCCTGGACAACCTGGGGGAGATGTTTGAGAGCCAGGGGCTGGCGGCTGCCAAGGATATCATCCAGACGATCCTGCCCCGGCTCCCGGAGTTCCTGGCCATCACCCTGAGGATTGACCGGGAGCAGGCCGAGGAGCTTGACCTGGGCCTGGGGATGCAACTGGCGGTCAAGGTTCTGAGGATGAACATTGACCACCTAAAAAACGCCTTCGGCCTGATCATGAGCCAGATGGGAGTCCTGATCGGGCCGGAAGTCACCCCTTAGCGATAACCGTCGCCCTCTCGGAGTTGGCAAGCCAGGGGCATGACCTGTACCAGCTGATCGACGGTTACCCCGCTTTGATGGTGAAAGGGCTGATGGCCGCGTCCCAGGTCCGCAACCGCCACCGGTTGATGGAGCAGGGGGTGTCCATGACCGTGGCGGTGACTGGAGGCCTGGACCTGGCCTTCAACCAGGGCAAGGGGAAGGTGCTGGAGCGCTGGCTTAAGGAGATGTCGGGTGAAGAAAAAAGGGAACAGCCTGAGGAAAGGCCCAAAATGAGCGACCGGGCTTTTTCATTCTTCACCGGTATGCCTCGCCAGGGGCCCGACAGACCAGCAAGAGAAAAATAATCAGCTTTTTTTATGAGACTGGCCACTTTACAAATATGGAAACCATTTTCTACAAAAATGTTGGCTACCCACTTGCCCCTCAAAACCGGGAGCATAGGGACGCCATCCCCCATGGAGACCCCACTTTTAACCCACTATTCTGGGATAGACACCTCATAACCGGCAAACCCTTATACCACCTACGTTTGCCGGAGTTGTGTAAGCCCCGTATCTCAACGAACACGAATCCACCTTCCCAATTACCTTGCTTGCCGATTCGCCCGTATTTACCTCCTACGGGTGGTGTATTCGGCGGATGCTTTTCGGGGACCAAAATGCCCCAGGAGTTGCTTCGGCACACTGGTTGCATACGGCGCCCGCTCACGATGAGACCTGAGGACAGAGATCATGGCCATTGATATCGGCGAACTGCTGGTCAAACTCTCGGCGGACTTGAAGAACCTGGACTCCGGGTTGAAGACGGCCAAGGGGGAGCTCGCGGGGTTTCAGGATTACGCCAGTTCTTTTGCCGCGACTCTCAAAAAGACCCTGGCTTTCGCCGGGGTGGCGGTGGGGATTTATGAGATCGCCAGCGCCGTTAAAGCGTTCGCCCAAGACGCGGCTATGGTCGGGGCCCGCACCGAGACCTTAGCCATATCCATGTATCAGGTGGGCAAGAATGCTGATGTGTCGGCCCAATCTCTCGACCTTTTGATAACCAAACTTCAGAAGCTGGGTATCACCAAACAAGAGGCCATGCTGGGTGCCACCAAATTCATGGCGGCAGGTCTGGATTTATCAAAGCTTGAAGAATTGGCCACCCGGGCCCGGGACATTGCCGTCGTCGCCAACGTCAATACTTCCGAAGCCTTTAGCCGGATTATCCAGGGAGTAATCAGCGGCGAATCGGAAACCCTCAAGCGGCTCATGATCAATGTCGGCAACCTCGACGAACTGATGAAGAAATGGTCCGCGACCCTGGGGGTTAACAAGGAAGATATCGGGTCGGTCACCAAAGCCAACTTGATGCTGGGCGAGGTTTTGGAGAAGACCGCCCGGTTCGCCGGGGCGGCGTCGGCGGCGGATGCAACCGTGGGCAAGCAGCTCCAGTCAATGGCCCGCTATGCCGAGGAAGCGAAGAACGCCTTATGGCCGATCTTTCAGCCGGCGTTCCTGGCCTTTGTCCAGGAGATGACCGCGGGTTGGAAGGATTTGGAGAAATGGGCCAGGGCCAACACCGTACGCCTGGAGGAATGGGGCAAGGGCTTTGCCGAATGGGTGAAATGGCTGGCTACCGGAATCCGGGATATCGGGGCTTTTATTTCTGAAAACAAGAAGTTAATTACGACCTTCCTGGAACTCTACGTTGCCAGTAAGGCGGCAGGTTGGATTGCCGGCATGGGATCTGCCCTCAAAACGACGGCCGTAGAGGTGGGAATCCTGGCGGCCCTCTTGGGCAAGTTGAAGGTCCTGGTGGGCGGCCCCTGGCGGATAGTAATTACCGTGGCCCTTTACGGCCTTTATGAAGCCTGGAACGCGATTCAGAAGTTGAGGGCGCAGGCAGGGTTTACCCCGAAGCCTGGTGCTGTGGGCGAGGCAATCCAGGAAGGCCGGGCCCGGGATCGGACCAGGGAAGGCAAAGAATTAGACGCTGCAAAGGTTCTGGATGCCGATGAAGCGACCCGCCGGGGCCTTAGCCCAGAAAAATTTCTGGAATTGCAGAAGGAAGAGCAGAAGCGAGCCATAGAAGGCCGGTACAAGAAATACACGGCCCCTTCCGTCCTGCCCCCGGTACTTCCCGAGCATGAAACCCCGGAAGAAAGGCTGGCCAGGGAAGCCAAGGAAGCCACAAAGCGCGCCAAGGATGAAGAATATAAAAGGGCGCCCAAAGATAAGAAGGGTGGCGGTGCCAAGGAAACCATCGACAACCTCTTGGCCCCTCTTTTGGCCATGTATAAGACCAAGCGCGAAGCGGACCTGCAGGACGCCCAAAATTCCCTTGACCTGCTAAAAACCACCAATGACAAGAAGCGGGCTGAACTGGAAAAGGACCTGGCCGAGGGGCTGATCGACGGGCAGACCTATTACCAGCGCCTCCAGGACCTGCAACAGCAGGAAACCGCGGTCACCCTGGCTATGATTGCCAAAAAGAGAGAGGCCCAGAAGAAGGCCTACCAGGAGTCTCTCACTGAAGTGGCAGCTGACACAAAATTAAGCGATGAGGCCAAAAGCATCGCCCAGCAAAAACTCGCAGCCGAGAACCGCAAAGCACTGTCAAAGCTGGATACGGATGCGAAGCAGGCTGTCCTCGAGGGCGAAACCAAGATCACCAACGAGTTGAAACGGCAATTTGAAGCGCGGAAGGAAATCGCCAACACTATCGCCTCAAGCCAAGAAGAGGCTGCCCTGGGTCCCATCCTCACAAAGGAGGCGGAGATCAACCGGCTGCTCAGAGAGAGGAAAAATCTTCGGGAAGATCTTATTGCCAAAGGAGCTACCGAAGCTCAGACATCCCAGTTCGACGCCACCACCAAGGACCTGGAGTTCAACAAAAAGTACGGCGACCAGATTACCGGCATGGCCAGCGCCATCTCCACCGGCTTGAGTTCCCTGGTAGATGCCATCGGCAGCGGCACCCAGGACCTGATGAAATCTGCGAATACCATGTTCAAATCCATCTTCAACGCGGCCCTAAAACCCGGCCTGGATCAGTTGACGCAGCTCTTGGTGAATGGCTTCAAGGAGTTGTTCGGGACGGCTGGGGGCGCCATTGGTAGCGCCGTTATGGGGGTCATCGGCCTGGTGGGCATGCTCCTGACCAGCGGCGGCGGCAATAAATCCTTCACGGCCTCCGGAGTAACCAGCAACGTCACCGGCACCGAGGCGGTGCGGGGCATCATCGCCGGGGAGACCAGCATCCCTATCGCCGAGATCAGCGTGTCCTTGTCTGAGGCGATGGCCCCTCATCTCTCGGTGCTCCAGCAAATCGAGGCCAACACCCGCGGTGGGGGTGGGGCTAATGCGCAAGTAAATGTCAATTACCAGGGCAACCAGGAAAACCGGGCGACTACCAGGGAATCCATGGAAGCCTATTTCCGGGAGTACCTGCTTATGGGGGCAGGGGCTCGATGAACGATTGCGGCCACATACCACCTGAGCTTATGGAGCGGGTGCGAGGCATGTTCCTTACCCTCTTCGGTGGGAAGGAAAAACTGGATTGCTGGCTGACCAGGATTGCTGACGAGTTGGCCGACGCCGATAATCCGGCAAATCGCCCCATCAAGCTTGACCCGTCGCTGATACCGGAAGAATTCCAGTCCGTCATGCATCGCCCTAAAGAAGTGGTTGACCTCATCGTTGAAAAGCTGGACAGCCTTTCGGTCTTTGGGTACACGGCGAAGGTCGTCAAGCAGGGCGAGGTATCTCTGGCCATAATGTCGGACCAGGCAAGCGGCCACGTCATAGAAGAGGCGGCAGGTCCCGACCCGGATAACCTGATCCACTCCCTGGTGGAGAAATACGGGCACAATCTTGAGGTAGTGAAGGAGTAGCGCATGTCTTTTCCCAGCACCCTGACCGGCGCCATAGACGGTGTGACCGAGATTGAGGCGGCCCACCTGAACAACCTGGAAGCAAAGGTGGGGGTGGATAGTTCAACAGCTCCGAGCAGTCTGGATTACAAACTGAGAAATACCTCCAGTGTTGACCCGGGCCACAAGCACACCGCCGGGGCCTTTACTGGGGGTTTTGACGGGGACGTGTTTTTCCGGGACCCCGCCGACCACCTGTGGAAACCTGTAGGCCCGGATAGTGCGAGCCTGGTGGCTAAGACCGGGGCCCAGACCATCGCCGGGGTCAAGACCTTCTCAAGCATTCCCATACTCCCGGCCTCTGATCCCATAGCTGGTAACGAGGCGACCCGCAAGACCTATGTGGATGCCGAGGTGGCCCTCAAGGTGGCCAAGGCCGGGGACACCATGTCCGGCAACCTGGCCATGGGAGGTAACAACATCACCGGCGTCGGGACGCTGGCGGCGGCCAACGCGCAGTTGACCAATCCCTTGCCCTCAATTTACGGTGGTACTGGATTCCAATCATTTACTCCCGGGGACATACTTTATGCCTCTCACTCCAATGCCCTGGCTACGCTGCACATGGTACCCGCAGGGAGTGTCCTGTTATCTGGTACTGGATTGGGTGATCCACCAGGTATGCCAGGATGGGGGAAGGTGGGTCTTACGACTCACGTCTCCGGCATCCTGGGTTCAGCCAATGGGGGTACTGGAAACGGCTTTGCAAAATTTACCGGGCCGACCACCGCCGAGAAGACCTTCACCTTGCCAGATGCTTCGGCCACGATCCTCACCACCAATGCTGCGGTGACTGCGGCGCAGGGCGGGACGGGCCAGTCATCCTATGCGGTGGGCGACCTGCTTTACGCTTCTGCCGCCAACGCCCTATCCAAACTGGCGGATGTGGCTGTGGGTCAAGTCCTGGTGTCCGGAGGGGTAGGAGCTGCTCCGGCCTGGAGCAATGCTCCAGTTTTATCTGGAGACTTATCCTTCGGTGCAAATGACGGGGTTAGGGTTCTCGGAATCCAGCGCCGCACTACTGCTGGACAACCCGGATACCAACTCACGGTCAAAGCCAGTGGATCTACTGATGGTTCCACTGACCAAGATGGGGGCACTCTTGTATTAAGAGGTGGGCAGTCAACTGGTGCTGGACTAAGTCGGGTTCAGATCCAAACCTCTCCTGCTGGTGCGGCTGGAAGCGCCCGTAGGTCTCCTGTGACGATCATTGATATTGAGGGGAACAAAATGGCGTTTTTTGGCGCTTCCCCTGTTGTCCAACCAGCCTTACTCTCTGATCCGGCGGCGGATACGGGGTCTTTAGCAACCTGGGCTGCGAGCATTAACGATTATCTCATCAACTTAGGCTTTATGGCCTCAGCATAAGGAGAACAAAGGTGTCGAAGCCTGACCTTAAACCCGTGGAAGAGCGTGTTGCCCCCGCCCCCACCCCGGCGGAAATCAAAGCAATCCTCCAGGCCGACCGGCTGGCCAGAGAGCAGCGAGCTGTGGCACGTATCCAACAGGTGCTGGCAGAGGAGCGTTGCGTGATGAACCCGGTGATGGTGTTGGCCAACAGCAATGTCTCCGGGCGCATTGAAATAACTTCGGTGGATTGATATGGGCGAACGCTTAAAGGCCCCCTTCTTTGCCTGCGTAGGTGGGGGTGGAGTGCTGACCTTCGTGGGCACCGGAGAGCACCAGGCCGTCTACTGGTTCCTGGAAGCCATCGATCCCCGGCCAGGCGAAGGCCCGTGGCCTCCGGTGGGGAGGCTGCAGCGTCCCCGTTATAGAGTGAGCCCCATACGGTTTGGCACGGGGTTTTATTATGGCATCAGGATACCGTATGGCGGGACCGTCCGTTGGCACTCGGTCAATGAAGTGAACTCGGGCCTCACGCTTACGGATGCCAGCAAACATGCGACCAACATTTACCTGGCGCCAAAGAGGCCACCTTTGATCCGCTACGGCATGCACTACAAATTCGGCCAAGTCAAATACGGTGAGGGATCCGGGCTCTACGACCGGGTGACAGTCAAGGCGGTGCTGGACTGATGAACGAGAAGGTCTTCGAGAGCGCCAAGCTGGCCCAGCCGGTTGCGACCGGGGACTACTGGCAGCACCTGTGCTATGTGAGCACCTGGGACGCCTTTCTGGCTCAGTCCGGCGGGGAATGGTCCAGGGTATTCCGTGACGGCAACAGGGTGAAGTTCGGCAAGCCCTCTGGCAGTTACGTCATGTTGGGGCGGGTGAAGGGGTTCCCGGCTTACTGGAGCCAATGGACCTTGAAAGTGCATCCTGCCTTTGAAATCAACGGCCTTCCCAATCCCAATGAGGTGCTGAACCCCAACTGGAACATCGGTTACAGCCTGGGGCCGTCATCGCTGACGGGCAAGTTCATCGACGACATCAACCAGGTGTATCTGAATCAGCCGAGCGCCAACCGGATAGACATTTACAGCCTGGAAGATGGCCAGAAGGTGGGTGAGATCGTTCACAACGCCGGGGAATACTTCGCCTCCATCGCCTGGGTGCAGCCGGGCCAGGTGGCTGGCCTGTGTCCCACCAGTGGCAAGGTCCGGATCATGGACTACCTGAGCAGCCCCCGGGTCCTGGCGACCGGCCGCATCGACCCCTTCAAGGTGGCGGCCTATGACTGTTCATTCAAGTTGTTTTTCACCATCGGTACGGACCACAAGACCAGGGTCTATTGTGGAGACCTTTTTCCCAATGGCCTTTCCGCCCCGGTTTTTGAGCCTGCGACCGTCTATGGACTTAAGGGCAACCGGGTGAGGATCCGGCTTACCGGCCAGGACGGCGAGCCCTTGCCCGGCTGGTGGGTGAACTGGGAGCTGGAAGGCGTGGGTGGTGAAATCATCGGATCACTGGATAAGTACGGCAACCTCACGGATGCTGACGGTTACGCCTCGAATCTCTATATCGGGCCGGATGACGGCTCTACCGGCCAGTGCAAGATCAAAGCCCGGGTGGTGCTCTGATGGGCCTGTGGCACATAAATACCGTCGGGCCGTGTATGAGCTATGTTGACCACGGGTCGTGTGTCCCGCCGCCTGGGCCTGCGTTGTGGGGACCTCTTGGCTTGACCTACAATGGTCAGCTCATTACCTGTCCGAAGCATTACCGGCAGTCGACAAATTGGGTGTCAAATTTCTTCTACGAACCGGGAAATGATCGAATCATTGCCCATATCGTGTTGAATACGACCTATTGGCCAAGCTGGGATGTACAACGCTACGAGTTCAACGCCGAAGACGGCTCCTGGTGCAATCGGGAAGAGGCCCTGGCCAGGGACGCCTGGATTGGCATCTGGGGGGCGGCCTATACCCAAAAAGCCACCATGGGGAGCTTCAACAAGATTTATGCCTGCCGCAACAATGAGACCAAAATTCGGGAGGTCATGTGGGAATACGCCGAGCCTGCAACGAACGGGTGGTGGGTTGATCCTTACACATGGAATCCCAAGTCCATCTATGGCTACGCCGTGGTTAACCGGATCGACAACCTGCTGGCGGCGGCGGCGAACTGGACGTTGGACTGCTGGCGCAATATCAGCACCACGCCGGAGCGCTTTGCCCAACTCAGGCTGCCGAATGTCCTGAATTATCTGGCTTACGAGTCGCGCAACTACTGCTGGGTTATCACCCAGGACGGGGTGATCTGTAAGGCTGATTACCAGATACCCCGCTGGGAGATGATATCCACGGTCCAAAACCCCGAGGCGGATGCGCTGAAATATTTCATCACCTATGACACCAGGCGGAAACGGGTGGTGGTGTTCCGGCAGCGCCCGGATGCTGCGGACGGCGCCTGCCAACACCAGTTGGAGTTTTATTACCCCATGGTGAAGGCGGGCCAGCTCACCCAGCCGGTACCGGTGACTTCGCTTCGGGCTGGGAACCGCATCATCTTGGCGGCGAACCTCATAGGCGACGCCGGCGAGGGGGTGACGCCCTACACCGTGGCAGGCGAACTGCTATCCCCGGTAGAAGGCCGCCTGGTAACACCTTTCTCAGGCACTGAGTTAAACGGCCGGGTCTGCTTCCAGTACCAGTCCCCGGACCAGGCCTGCACCGAGACCCTGAGGCTGAAAGTGACGGTGGAGGAGTCCTGATATGGCCGAGCTGACCTCAGAAACCACCTTCACGGTGATTGCCGCCCCGGAATATTTCGAGGAGTCTGAGGACCTCTATCTCTACCCGGAGAACGCCGGGTCCCTGGCACTTCGGGAATTGCGCTATCCCGGTGACGTGCTGCCGCCGCTCTTCTACGAGTCGAATCCGGATCGCTGGGAGAACTTCGATTCGGTGCCCATGACCAACCGTCCCCAGGTAAAGGCGGAGCTCACCATCGCTTCGGCCCAGATTGTTCAGTGGAAGGGCTATTACCCTGACCGCTCGGTCAAGGAGGTCTGGCGGGGCTCGGACAACCGGTCCCGGATGACCGCCTGCATGCTGCGGCGCCTGTACGAGTATTTCGCCTACCCGCCAGAGGCGGGCTACATCACCTGGTGCCCGAAGGATCGAACGGAGCAGGCCTACCACATCCAGATCGAGAGCGTTCAGGTAGGCGGACAGGACATCGTTTCGTTTGATTGGGTAGCGCTATATCAAGGGGATCTGATTCCTTTTGAAGTGGTGTTTCAGTTTCGCATTATCGGGGAGGCTTAAGGGTGCGTTACATTCCAGCATCATTTCAAGACGTGCTCGATAGCCGCCGTCGACGTCCGGCTTACAAGATTTACGCCTGGGCCCCCGGGACGGTTACGATTTCACAGATAGCCTCAGCCACGAGCAATCTTAACTCCAGTATCCCGATGCCTATGGACATCACCCCTTACGCCTCGGAGATTTCCTGGTCCGACAAGCAACTCAGCTTCACTATGGTGGACCCGAGAAATCTTTTCCATCCCGACACCGGCGCATACCGAAATTACCTGAGTGATGGGGCCATCCTCCGCCTGGTGGAGGGGGACGAAATGTTATCTGAGACTGACTGGGTAACGTCTTTCACGGGTCAGATTCACGGCCAGGTGGGTTGGAAGAAGGCCAGAAACACCGGGAATGTAACGGCCAAGGTGTCGGTCTTCGGGCGGGGTGAAACCCAGGCCTTCAAGCGCCGCAAGATCACCACCCGGGAGTATTCGGTGGGCACCGACCTGGGGATTGCCCTCTATGACATCTGCGAGACCTTCATGGGGCTGACCCAGGCTGAGGTTCGCATCCCCTTTACCCTGGGCCGCCAGTTCAAGCACAAGGTGAACCAACTATCCCAGGTGTCGCCCTGGGAGGGCATCTCCTCCCTCCTGGAGGTGGTCTGCTATCAACCTTACTTCGATGGGGAAGGCAAACTCACCTACGTCAATAAGAGCCTGCAAAGGCCTATGGCCAAAGTGCTGGCGGATTACGTCAGTTGTGTAGAGCTGGAGGTGCCGGAAAACAGTCAGGATGGCATCAACAAAGTAAAAGTGGTGTTTTTGGATGCGGCACTTTCCCGGGTGGACGGCCCCCACCAGAAGCTGGGGGATGCCCAGGTCACCACCGGCTTTTTCTCCATGCATGAGCGTCTTGAGTGCTGGTGGTCGGAGGACCATAAGCAGCGGGCTGACGGCACTGCCATGCAGGTGATCAAGTCAGTGAACTCCGGCCTCCTCCCGGTGGGAACGGAAAGCTATGAACAAAAAGATGACTTTCACGGCGAGATCGAGGTGGCAATCTCTGTCTGGGTGCCCATCCTGGCTACGGTGATGGCTTTGGCTTATGTTGCCGCGGCCCTTATCCCGGATGCGACTGAATCCACGTCAAAAGGTTTTACTCTGCCCACGGTCCTGTCAGCCCCCGGTGAAATCACGTTGTTCTCCTCGCCCACCGGCGGGCCGGTAACCGGGGTGATCACCATGCTGCCCATCTCGGTGGTTGCCGAAGAGGTTCCCGGTCTGTCTTTTACTATTCCCTGGGGCAGAGTAATCCAGGCAGCCGCCATGCTCGGGATCATGTTGATCATGATGTCCATCGGCAGCGCCCAATACGAGGTCTGGGGCACCCCCTATGATTACGCCTATCTTGAAAAGACGTCCATTGCCATGGAAGACGGTCTGGACTACTGGCTGGAGAACGAAAAGGAGATCAAGAACGACTTTGTCGGCACCCATGACCAGGCTGACACCATTGCGGTAACCGAACTCGTTTGGGAAAAGAGTCAGACCCGCACCCGGCGAATTGTCATTGAGGACGATCCGTCTTTGGAGGTGGGGGACATTGTCGGGATCCCGGATGGGAGAAAGATTCTGATCACCGGGCTTTCCAAGAAGATCAAGCGGGGCGAAGTCTCGAGCCTGGTTATTGACGGCTGCAAGGTGATGACCCCATGAGCATCCGAAAGATTATCGACTGGGCCATTCAAGATCAGAAATCGGAGATGAAGGGGAATATTGCCAGTCCCTTCTATCAATACCAAGATACTGCCGGTAGTTGGGTGTGGGCCTGTGATGTGGACCTGGGCGGAGGGGAAGACAACCTCCTGCGCTCGGTACCGGTGGCCTCAAATAATCGGGATGTCGTTTATGCCGAGCAGGGCAAAGGCGTTTCTCTGTCCCGCATGGGAAGTGGGAAGTGGGCCATAACCGGTCTGTCCAAGAGCCTCAACTCCACGGTGCGCATGACCGTCGTCTCTTTTGTGGACGACGTCTTTCAAATCTCCAGCAGCAGAATGGTGGGGAATATTATCCGGCCCCTGTCTTATGGTGAGCTGGGCACGTTGATCGCCCCTTATGGTTACGGCGTGTTGCCTTACGGGATGCAGGGGAAGTTTGACCCTGACGGCAACCTGATCGGAATCGTGGAGTCCTGATTATGAGCGTCTCGCTTTTCAAAGCCTTTGTCCAGGGGATGACGGATTACATTGTCAAGCACAATGCGAATTACGCCCTCATCGAGACCAATCTGAATTACCTGCTCGGGATGGTCACCGGGCAAGCTGGCGGGGACATTTCGGTCCCGGCTGGCCTCAAGGAGATTTTTGATCGCAAGGGCCTGATCGGGGCGGGGTCCTACGGCTTCAATGAAGGGACGCTGATCGGGCCGAGCTATAATTTGACCGTGGCGGCCGGGGCTTACTGGTCCGGGTCCACCGGCAATTTTCGCTCAAAAGGCAGCGCCTCCAGCATCTCGATGTCTGGCCAGGCTACCGGAACGTACTATGTGTACCTTGATGCCTCCGGCAATCCGGTGGTCGGCATTTCGGCGCTGGCAGACACCGTCTGGCAGTTCGCTTGGAACAGCAGCACCCACGTGGTGTCGGCCAAAGCCCTCTATGCCGGGGTGAGTATCCTGTTTGACGGCGACGATTACGCCGACCAGTTGACCAGTGCCGCCCGGAACAAGTCCTTCACCAAGGTGGCCGACCGCCTGGAAGCAATCGAGCAGCTCCTGGCTGAGATGTCCGGGTTCTACGCTGAGGACCCGGATAACCACGCCGGGTTGGATTTTTACTACCTGGCCGGGAAGGTCAGGAATGATTCAGTGATTTACGATACCGTTGCCGGGTATGTCACCCTGGCCGACGATGACACCAATTATGTGGAGGTGGACCCGGCAGACGGCACCGTATCGGCTAACGGCACCGGGTTTACTTCTGGCCAGATTGCTTTGTTCCAGGTGACTACGGCATCCGGGGCGATCAGCGGGGTTATCGACGTGCGCACCTGGGCCCTGGCCGGGACCGGCGGAGGTGGTGGCGGCGGCCATACCCAGAACACGGACATCGGCACCACGAGTCCGACGTTCACCTTGAACAACGATGCGACTGGGGCCCCCACTCAGGACTGCAAACTCGAGGTGAAGCGGGGCGATGAAACCAATGTCGCCATCAAGTGGAACGAAACTGAGAACAAGTGGCAATACACTAACGACGGCGCCAACTGGTACGACCTCGGCGATATCACCGTTGCCCTTGGCGCCCAGGAGTTGACGAAATACGTCCCGGTTGACGACCCGCAAGAGGTGTGGACCGAAACCGCTCGTGGGGCGTCAATCGATTGGGAAGACCTGGACCTGAGCAGTTATATCAGCGCCATGCAGGGATGCTCCGCGGTGGTCCTGAGGGTGTTCTTTTGGGACAGCGCCCCTGGACCAGGGGTCAACGTGCAGTTCCGCAAGAAGGACGCCCCTGCACTTCCCACCTTGGCCTATTCCGCCTGGAAGGATGAATATGACCCGCGGACGCTCATTGTGCCGGTTGATGCTGATCTGGTCTCCCAGTTCTTTGTCAATGCTTCCGGGGTGGATACCGCCAACCTGCGGGTGTTTTTGCTGGGTTACTTCGAGAAAGTGATCGGGGTGGGAACCCAAGCCCGGACTTTTACTCCGGCCCCGATAACCGTTGCGGCTAGTGGAAATCACGCAGTCAACCAGACCGGCTTTATGAATCGGGGCCTGGTGCATTACCTGAAGGTGACGGAGACCGGAGGGTTGGTAGTTGGAAGTTATGCCATCGAGGTATTCTCCAAGGACACCTTCATGGATGAAGACCTTCTGTATAAGGCTACCGGGATCAACCCGGCAACCGATTTTGAGGACTGGTTGCCGTGGTTCTGCCGCGACGCGGATGAGACCGGTGAACTCCACGTCAGGATCACCAATAACGACAGTGCGAATCCAGGCACTTACGAACTTACCATCAGGGCCGAGCAATTCGCCTGAGGAGAACAACCATGGCCAGAGTTTTCATTGATGGCTTTGAGGCCGGTGATTTGAAGCTGTGGACTGCCTATGCTTTTGCCGGGGGTGGGGGCCTCTCGGCCCCTGTGCAGGGTATGGACGGAAATTACTGTTGTTTAGTGCGCTTTAATAGTGATTACTTAAAAAAGGTTGTTGCGCCAGCTTCCGAATATTACTGTGCTTTTCGCTATAGACCAATAAATGTCGTTTATGATTCCAATAAAACTATTCTTTTCATGTCTGGTGGCACTACATTGGGTTCATTACATCGGTCTGGAGGACCGATGGTGGCATATCGAGGCAATGCTTCAGTTGAGCTGGCCCGCAGCACCACTTCACTTAACATTGATACTACCCATCTTATTGAGATTCGTTATAAACCTCATGCAACAGCGGGTATATTCCAGGTAAAAATAGATGGAGTTTTGGAGATAGATTATTATGGCAACACTACCGCTGGAGGAGAAACATTTGACACTTTTAATTTTTGGACGACATCTGGATACAATGTTCTTGGCTACATAGACAATTTTATTGTGGATAATTCTAAGTGGCCGGGCAACACCTCGATCCAGGCCATCAAACCCGTCGGGGCTGGGAATTTCACTCTGTGGACCCCGTCTGCAGGTGACAACTATGCGTGTGTCGATGAGGTTCCCGCAAGTGAAAGCGACTTTATTGCCACAAACACCCTTAATCACCTGGACCTCTACGCCGCCGGGGACCTGGTAGGTACGATCGGCTCGGTTAAATGCGTCCAGTTGCAGGCTTTAGCTATAGCTGAAGGGTCTCCCACTCCTGAGCACCTGCAACTTGCGGTGCGCAGTAACGGCGCCGATTATTTCGGTGACAGCAAAGCCGTTCCGTCGGTTGTAACGGGAATGTCCAGCCTATGGGAAGCAAACCCCGCCACTGCGGCCCCCTGGTTGGAAGCGGAAGTCAACGCCATGGAAATCGGCGTGAAGGCGGTAGCATAAATCATGGCCAACGACTTTTCCAGCGATCCCCGGTGCAAGGCCTTCTGGCGCTTCGAGAGCGGGGCTCTAACCGCAGATTCCAAGGGGGCCAACACCCTTACCGCCCACCATGCTCCGAGCGAAGACACCGCAGATTACCGGGAAGGAGCTTGCTGCGTTGATTTGGAGAAAGATTCTTCCCAGTATCTCGCTATCGCCGATGCTTCTCTTGATGCGGGCTATCCCCTCAAATCCGGTGATGCGACCAAAAAGTTTACCTTATGCTGTTGGGTTAAGTTGGAAACCGTACCGGGGTCCTCCGAATGGGCCAATATTTACAGCAAGTGGCTGTGGCAGACGGACCTGACTATCGAAATCGGTATGACTGGCGGGTACTTGAGAGTCAACTGGGCTGTCTCCGCTACCAGTGCTACTTTTTGGGATGCTTTCCCCATCTCTGCTGGACGCTGGTACCACCTGGGAGTGGTTATTGACGGGGTCAATCGAATTCGCAAGGTCAGGCGCTATGATGCCACGGCTGGCACAGTGACGAATTATTCGAGCACTCCCTATGCCAGTCTTCGAGTGGGAGCGGCAGACACTACCATCGGCGCCCTGTCCAATCCAGGCAATTACCTGGACGGCAAATTGGACGAGATGGTGATCTTCAATGACGTCCTGTTGGATACAGAAATTGATGCGATCAGAAATGGAGTTTTTCCTCCACCCCCACAGCTAAAGGTTTTCCAGGAAGTCGCTCAGGTGGAGTATAGCGATACTGCTCCAAGAATGATCGTGAGCCAGGTTATCAGCCAGGTGGAGTACGACCCGATACCGCCACCCAAACGTCAGTTTCCTGTGCCGAACCCCCGCACTCTCTGGCAGTCCCAGGTGGAAAAGAGGACGTTTCCGGGGGTGGCTTAACCCCGCATTTGATAGGAGGGCTCATGAATGACCCCGCTGAACCTGGGCGAAAAAGAGTGGCAGTCGGGCTGGCGCATCAAGGCGGTCCCCACCTTGCAGGGTGTGCTCAACCTCTCCCGGCAACTCATCTATTTTGTCGGGATGACCCCGGACGGCCCCCCAGATGTGCGGTCCTATCCCAATGAGACGGGCGGCGGCGGGGTCGGCGACCAGGTCTATCAGCCCCTGGTGGAATCATGGCTGGTAATCTCCACCTGGCCGGCGCATGGGTTCACCAGGGCGAACCTGTCCTCCTGCAAGCGGTTCAATCATGGGGCGGTGACCAATTATTTAAGCCGGATCGGGGACGTACTGATGGACTGGCATAATAAACTCTAAGGTCCAGGGAGCGGGTAAATCGAATGGAAAAACTCTTGTTGAACCCTTATGTCCTGGGGGCTTTCGGTGCGACCATGGCGCTCGGGCTTTTGATCCTCGGGATTACCCTGGTGCTCTTCAGGTTTCTACGGAAACGGATAGCCGAAGACATTTTGGGGATGCCGCCCCCAGGCGGGCCCGATTCAGAGACCTGGCCTTACCGCAACGCGTTGGGAGGGGTAGGCGTCCCCATAAAATGCCCCTGGCCCTGCAATGAGCATAAGGCTTTGGTAGAGCGAGTTGGGGGGATGGACGGGGAGTTGGGTGAAGTCGAAGGCCGACAAAAATCTCTCCGAGAAGATGTTTTACCGGAAAAATATGTGGCCCGGCGAGAGTATGAGGCCTGCCAGAAAGACCGCAAATCCCATGAGGGTGAACTTTTTTCCAGGGTGGGGGCTTTGGAGCGGAAACAGAGCGGAGGAGGAATTCGGGAATGATCTGGAAAGGCATCGTAGGCCGTAACTTTACTCCCGATGCATTTCGGGAATATGTCGCCGGGCTCACTTGGGGTGAATGGGTGCCGGAGTTCATCACCTTGCACCATACCGCCGTGCCCTCCCTGGCGCAGCGGCCCAACGGTTTCAACAATGCCAGCATGTCCGGCCTCGAACGGTATTACCGGGACGAGATAGGATGGAGCGCCGGCCCCCACCTCTTTATTGACGACCAGCCAGCCGGTATCTGGGTGTTCACGCCGCTCACCACCCCCGGAGTCCATGCCAAGAGCTTTAACGGCCGGTCCATCGGTCTGGAGATGCTGGGTAACTATGACGTGGAGGCCTTCACGAGCGGCCGGGGGGACATGGTTCGGGAGAACGCCGTAGCCGCGATTGCGATGTTGAGCGTTGCCCTGGACATTGACCCAGACGGCATAATGTTTCACCGGGATGAGCCAAATACCAGCAAGACCTGCCCGGGCCGCAACGTGGATAAGGCCACCTTTATCCGAGCTGTCAAGGATTACCTGACAAGTGAACCTACCCCTGGCTTTACGCAACCTTCAGCGAGTCAAGCAGGATTGACGCAAACCAAATTGAAGTCCGAAGAGTTTGGCCGGGCTCGGGAGTACCTACCGGTCTTCCAGGCTGTGGCCGGCGCCTACCAGTGGCCGGCAGAACTTGAGGCAGTAATGCAGGAGGCCCTGGGCCCCCGGTGGATGACCTGGGTATTGATGGGGATAGCCAGCCGGGAGAGTCAGTTCGGGTTACTCCTGGACGAGGATGGCCGGGGGGACGGTGGCCATGGCCACGGAATCATGCAGGTTGATGACCGGAGCCATGCAGCTTTCTGTGATGGGGAGGGCTGGCAGGACCTCCGGAGCTCCCTTGAGTACGTCCACCATAGCGTCATTGTCCCGTCGTTCAATTACCTGGGTGAGAACTGTTTCGAACTGGTTAAAGAAGACTACGGGGCCCTGTTTAAGGCTACCTTAGCCGCCTACAACTGCGGGCCCGGAAACGTTCGTAAGGCCCTGGAAGCGGGGACAGGTGTGGACTCCCTCACAACTGGACGGGACTATGCCAAGGACGTTCTGACCCGAGCCAAAGCTCTTTATGGGGCACTGTCATGAAGATCGTCGAACTTATCACCGACCCGAGCTCTCAGCAACTTTCCATGAGCCGTCTTTGTCTTCCCGTGGTTGTGGCCATCGACCTCGGGTGGGTAGTATCCGCGGTTATGGGCTGGCCCCCAAAAGAGGCCTTGAATCCGGTATCATCCATGCTGGGGGTAATTACGGGGGGAATCTGCGGGGTCTATGGTCTTTCAACGGTAAAGACTGGCGGCGGGGTAGTTGAGAGAATCAAAACGGTCTTCCAAAAGGCGGCATAGGAGCCTAACATGGAAATGCTTTTGTCTTTGATTTTGGGACCCCTGGGGAAAATCCTGGGGATCATTGTAGCCGTGGGTGGAGCGATCCTCTATGGCAAATATTACAAGGCCAAGGCTGAGAAGGCCCAGGCCCGGGCCGATGGCTACCAGGCCCAAGCCGAAATCGCCCAAGGGCGTCAGGAGGTGCAGAGTGAGGTGGACAAGATTGTGGAAGAAACTCACCAGAAAGTCGAGGCTGGCGACGCTGCTGGCCTGTCTGACGACTTTAATTCTCTCAAGTAGCTGCGCTCCACATGGGGCCTATCTGACCTTACCTAAGCCGCCCATGCCGGAGGCGCCGGTCCTTCATTCCCAGCCTACCCCACCACCTCCCCCAGCCGGCGAGAAGGGGGTTTGGTTCCCCCTGGCCGATGCTGGGGCCCTAAAAATTTATCTTGATAAGCTCAAAGGGAAGTGTCTGGAAGATGACGTGGTGATCGAAAAGGGGAATGACTACCTGAAGAGGCATTAGTTGTGATGACCAAGATTTGAGGTGACAATCATTAGCCAGAACAGGTAGGCTTTTCTGGCTTTTTCCGGATCGTATCTTCCCTGGTCCGCCAGCAAGCGGGCGAGCATAAACGCCATCTTGGAATCGTCCATTGGCTACCCGGCAATCGTATTCCAGGTACCGCCATCGGCAAGTTCACGCATACCTTTAGGATATTCCCGCTGGATGTCTTCCAATCTCCGGACCTCTATCAACCTGCCCAGAGCCTCATCGGCGAGCTGGCCGAGAAGACGATCTTGGCGCAGGAAATAGCATCGATGTCAACTGGCTTCTCCTTACTGCCTCCACTTGAACAATCCGTCCACTTGGAGGACGCCGTTTGCCGAAACATGGCCCAGTGTCATTGGGCGTGCATTGTCGCAGAAAGATTCGACGAAAACCTTCAGCAAGCGGCTTTGCCAGAGAACCTCGAGCTCACCGGAGAGATGGTTCACCACCTCCTGTGTCACCAAAATGACAAGCTTCGCCCTTGCTCGCGAGGTCATTACATTGAAACGGTTGAGACTCATCAGGAATTCGTCTTCGTCCTGAATGGCATCCTGATCACCCAATGCAAAGGAGGCAACGATCACATCACGCTGCTGCCCCTGGAATCGCTCGACAGTATCGACGGCATCCCTGATCAGTTGGTTCGAAGCGCCCAAAGGGGCAAACACCTGCTGTAGTCTCGCAACAATCAGAGCCTGTTGAGCCCGATGCGGGGTGACGATACCGATACCCCTCCGCCAGAAATCATCCATGGTGTAAGGGGTATGCGAAGCGTTTTTCAATCCACCAGAATTTGGGTCTCTTTCGTTTAGCAGTTGGTCGCCAAGACGGCCGTACAACAGGAATGCAAGCGCCGTCACGGAATCAGCTTCGAATGGGTTCCATTGACTGCTTCTACCCTCCGGGTATACGAAACAGCTGACCGGTGAACGCGGCTCCAGCAACGATGCCCACTCCGAAGTCCAGAAAAGGGATTGCGGCCATCCCGAAGGCGGTGCGGCCGTGGGAAATGGTGCGACCACATCGATTTGCAGGTCCGGTGAGTAGCTCGTCAGAGATCTATCGTATCCAGCCTCGTGAGCAAGTTCCACGATCACACGATTGGACCGGTAATTCTCCTCCAGAATGGCCGGTTGCACGTGATGGAGCTGTTCAAGGAAGACATAAATAGAGCCAACCATGGCTTCGAGTCCAACTGGGCCCTTTGCCTGATGGATTGGAGGCAGCTGCTTCGGATCGCCGGCAACCACCACCACACCATCTCCAGCCAGTGCGGCAAACGGGAGAATGGCGTGACCGACATCTACCTGTGAGGCTTCATCGAGAATGATGAAGTCGAAGAACTCTTGGCGGGCGCTGTCGTTATACGTCACGAGAAGGTTGTGGGTCTGCTCGGGAGTAGCACCAACCACCGTGATACCCATATTATTCCGGAGTCGCTGGCGGAGCTGTTGCACGGCCTGGGAGGGATAGGCCTTGTTCAGTTCCAGATCCAGGGTGTTGGGAATATTCGGATCGATAGGTCGATAGGTGGAACGGATGCGCACACATTGCAGGTCCGGGTGCTGAACAATTTGGCCGATGGCAGTCACCGTCGCCAGGAACACGTTGTCCAGGGCGTTATATGTAGGAGCACAGACCAGGATGCGCAACGGGATATCGCGCTGTACAGCGTCAACGACGGCACCAAGCGCCACGGCATGGAGCGTTCGGCTTTTTCCTGTCCCCGGAGGCCCCCAGACCGTCTGAAGACGACGGCTCAGAGAAGCTTCCCATGCTACCCATTGAGACTGGTTGAGGGATATTCCGTGCTGCTCAAGAAGTTGTCGAATCCCTGGCAAATTTCGGTTCACCACCGAGTTGGCGAGCATATTACCCGCCCATAGGAGATCCGCTGCGGGACTTCCAGGCGTCTGCCTTCCCCTGCGCCTTGAGGTCAAGCCCATGGCCTGGCGCACAAGGGGGTTGCCTTGGGCATTGGGAGGATTCCCGATGGCATGTAGCGTTTCCCGCAGCTTTCTGGTGAATGCATCGATCCATACCGGGTCGAGAATGACGTCCTGACCGAAATTCACCAACCCCTGCTGTTCTAAATCGTCGAGCATCGTTGGATATCGGTTGTTAGGAAGGAGAGCGATTAGTCCGGCATCCCGGTCGATTGCGACGATGCGGACTCCTGTCACGTCTTCCATGTAGGTTCGCCATCCGGAGCCGTTGGGCGGTTCCAAGGGGGTTCCCTGGGTGACCAGCTGAAGTGGCCTGTCGAGGAATCCGGGCATGTTCTCGGGAGCCAAAGCGAAGCTGAAATCCCCCTCGCGCGCCTTCACCTCTCGTGACTCCGGCCGCATTTCATAGACTCTCAGTCTTGGGCTTTGGGTAATTCCCAACTGGGCAAGAGCAGTTGTCTCCGCTGCCCCGGTTAGCCGACGCGTCATGCGCGCACTGCGATACCTTGCCTCTCGCTCATCCGGAGGCATTGCCCTGGTCTGGTGCACCTCGAGTTCGCCAAGGGCGGCGTTGAGCCGAGCGAATCCATACCACAGCTGCCCTTCAATGCTGATTCCCGACTCGCGCCGAGGCGGTTCGATGCGGATTTGCGGGGCAATCTGTTGAAGGCTTGGCCTGAGGTCCTCTTCAAGTCGTCTAGTAATGGCTTCGAGGGCGTTAAGCTGCTTCGACACAGTTTCCTGGAGGGTCCGAAGCTGATCTGACCACAACCTCGGACGTGTCACTCTCGCCCAAATTTCGTGGGCCCGCTCGCTCGGAATCTGGTCGCTCAACACGTCTTCGAACAACGGATGCACGGAAAAGGCGGCGATTTGCGCAGGCAAAGAAGCCTGGTGATAGGCACGGGCCGTATGGAAGAGCGTGTAGTAGTAAGGGATCGGGGCTGCCAGTAGTGTCCGGACGACCTCTCGAACAATGGTAATCGGCGACCGCCGAGTCTCCATGGCCGGATTGGGCAGGAGTTCCTCTGGTGGAAATAGCCATGCAAGATGTTGGATGGTTTGGTCCGCGAGGATATCCTGCAGATGGCGACCGATAATTCGCGTGAGATGCTTGTACTGCACTGAATCCCAGATGTAAAACTGAACCGTTGTGGTCGCGTTTCGGTTCCTGGCATCCATCAGGATCGCGTTGATGTTGTTCAAGAACGCCATCAGCTCACGGCGTTCAACGGGCAAGTCCTTCTGATCGATCATGTGCGTGTGCGGCCCATAGGCCTGAGTGGCTCTCTGTCCTACAAATCCGAACGGCTGGGGCTCGACCCAGAAGCCCTTCACCCCCAAGGAAAAAGTGATTGCGCTTCCAAGGTCGAAATCTACCGTGAGATAGATGTGCAGGTCGGCGTACTTGGGCATGACGCAGGAAGTACCGCTCTGGGGCGGAATTGCCGATTGCTGGGCCTGGAGGGATGTCGCTCGTCCAGATACCACATGGCGGGTCGCTCTGAGCGAGTAGTGTGCGTTGAAGACTACAGAGTTCGGTTGAAGCTGTGCTAACGCCGAAACATCCGCTATACCCTGATCACTCAGAGCAGCAGAAGCCCCACGGGAAATGAAAGCGACTCTGCTGAGATGGTCGGTTTGCTCAGCCGTCGGCATGCAGTGAAGAGGATGAACGGTCGGCTGGCCGTTTCGACCAATCCACGGATAGCCAAGATAATCACATCCCTTGCACCTGTTGTCCACGTGCCAGGAGTGTTGTTGCCAGGGACATGCGAAGGCCCGGGGAAGATCGGTGATGAAAAAGTGCTTGACCCTGCCAACGAAAACCTCGAAGGGTACTGCTTCGAGATCTTCCTGCATTGCATCCCACATCTGTGCATAGGTGGGAGTGCCGCCCTGGTCTTCAATCTCCCTGCAGGTTTTCACCAGACAGGAGGCGTCGTGCGAGCCTGGCCAGATTGCGGCATTGGGAACGACCACGTAGCGATTGTCCAGACCGCGGTCGATGAGCCATCCTGCCAGGGCCATGGAGTAGTAGGTGACCTCGGCGAAGTAAGAGGGCGATGGTTCTGCGGTAAGTTTGATGTCGATGACGCGGAGCTTGATCCTCGAATCATCATCAGCCAACCACAGCACCTCACCAGCTGGACTGACATATCTGTTGATGTCCAATGTAGGAGGCAACACCTCGATGAGATCAGGTCTCAATTTGGAGTAGACCAATCCATATGCCTGCCTGTAGCTGGCGATGCCGAGTGCATTCTCGAAAGCAGCTCTCACCTCAAACTCCGCTTCAACAAGGAAACACCCTTGAGGAGCCGTAGGTAAGTAGTTGATAAGTTCGATTGCCCGAAACCGCTCGCGGCCAGCCGGATTCGTGTAGCGATCACCTATGACCACCGCTGTGCCGAACGTATCCGAAAGGTCCTCGATCTTCTCTGCCTGCCACTCCTCACCTGCCTGGGCCAAGTATTCAAGGCCAGGACGAGGCGGCTGCACCGGAGGCATACCGGCGGCCGTTCTTTCAGGTCTGAATGCCTGGACATCAGGGCTCAGGTTAAGCCTGAGAAGACGAAGGCATTCGGTTCTGATGGATTGCGATAGGGCCTCTTTTCCGACCTGCGGCATAAGTCAGCATCCTCCTGTAAGGCTTGGCTTCAAGGCGTCTAAGAGTGGCAAGAGGTGCGGTTGGGCTGGAGCACAGACTGCCGATGCCACGATCATGGCGCGTTCAAGGTTCAGGCGATCCGGGTCTCGGAAACCGATCCTCCGGTTCTTGGCCAGTTCTTCAGCAAAGGCGAAGGCGCGTTGTTTGGCCTGTTGAACGGCGGATCGCGAAACGACCGTTATATCCGCCCCCGTGAGATCCACCGGTGTGGCTTTACGGCAGACAAATACAGCGTCCCACTTGATTGTGCCATCATAGGAATGCAGTCCTCCCTGGCCTTCTCCACGAAGAGGAAGAACCGTCGTACACGTCAGACCGGAATGAGCCAGCGCATCTCCAAGCGCGCCCCAGGCCTTTGCTGACTTGTGGTGATAGGTAAAGACCAGGATTCCATCCGTTTTGAGTACACGGTGGCATTCGGAGAGGATACGCTGTAGCCGATCCCGGTATGCTTCCACGGAATGGTCCGCACGATCTGTCAAGGCGAGGTTCGCCTCAATCGGCGCGGGTAGCTTCGGATTGTCGTAAGGAGACTCACTGACGCCGAGGGACTGATGCCATGTCAAATAGAAGTCTGAAAGCTCGGAGTAACTCACATTGTCGAAGTACGGCGGATCGGTGAGAATCAGATCGATAGTGCCATCTGGAATGCCCTCCAGATCTTCCGAACTCTTGGTCGACAAGGCGGCACGCGCAGAGCCGCTCAATACTCTCCAGGGATGCCTTGATACCTCGATCGCACCTGTACGAGGGCGGCCCGCCGCTGGGCGCCGTCCTCCCTTCGGGTCAAGCTCGGTTGGCGCTTTGGCGAACTCAATCGCCTTGGCTATCTTGCGAAGGACGTTCGGAAAGGTCCCACGCCCGATGCCATTTAACCAGGGATTGACCTCCACCGGTCGTGTGATGTGTCGATACGAGTGAATTGAGAACATAGGGCTGATTCGCCGATAGCCGAAGGCATAGGCGGTATACATGCAATTCGTAGTAAGGTGCTCGCTGAATGCCATGGACAGAACACGCTGGATGCCGGGATCTGAAACTTCCGAGATGGCCTGCCCAAGCAGAGTCAAATGGAGTAACTGACGGTCATTGAAGAGATCGCGGTACCGCGTAAATCCGTGGATGAGGGGCCGCTGGCTTGAACGACCCTTCTTCGGAATGGATCGATCAGGAGCGAAGGTTCCGACGTTTCTTTCGACATCCTCCAGAAGACTCCGGGCACGGCAGTAACGAATTCGGTCTCCCTTGCTCGCCTTCTTGAAGTGGCGAGTGACGCCCGCCGTGGTCTCCTCGAGATACTCTTGGGCAAATAACCGCCAATCGGGCCGTTGCGGGGCATCCCCCCGGTCTCCGAGTCTCGACACCGTGGCGCACGCAGGGCATTGGACCTTTCCTTGCGACAAAGGTCCCTGGGCAATTTGCGTGCGGGTCCTGCATCCACATCGGATTTCCGTGTGGGAAATCGGAAGTTCATAGACTTCATGGCAGTGCTTGCAGAACACCCACTGAAGCTGTTTCTCCTTGCTGTAGGCCAACTGATAATGCGGATGAATTTCAAAAGTGGCCCCACAGGTGCTACAGTCTCTGCACTCGACCCAGAAATGATGCAGGACAGTCCGGTCGCCGACATCTGGGACAGAGGTCCGGTGGAATTGGGCTATCTGCTCTGACACCCTTTCACAGATCTCGGCGATCTCAGGGGCCTTCGAGTCATAGGCCGTCAATTCAAGCTCGAATCGTGTGATAAAGGTGGCTACGGGGTCGATGTCATAACCGATCACACTGGCACCACAGCGTCCCGCCTCGACAAGGCTGGTGCCGCCTCCCACAAAGGGGTCCAGCACTACCGCACCATCGAGCGGCAACGCGCCGAGATACGCATCCCAGAACCTGTCACCGTCCTCTGGCCCAAGGGTCAACCCCGTCAATATCGTGCGGAACTGAGAGCCAAGACGACGTGCAAACCAGCGGTGAACCCGGTACAAAGGATTCGTGCATTGCCCCTCACGAAGTGCGAGTTCGGCAACTTCGGCAATGGGGATCGCACCGGATTCAAGCAGCGTCCTCTGCGGAAACCCCAAAAAGGACTGCAATGAGTCTGCTGGAACACAAGGCAGTGGCTGGGTGGGGCGCTTTACTGAGGTCATGGAGCGCCTCCCTTAGCTGGCCGCTCTTTCAGCATGACCAGGTCATCGTCCAACCCTTGGTGAAGAACGTCGAGTCTGGATGACGAAGCCACGAGGCTTTCGGCGTTCATCGGCTTGCACCGTAGTAGAGGGAGCATTAAGGCGACCTTCCATGGTGAAAATTTTACTTTATTCAACAAATTTATGAAATACTCACCAGGCTCCACTACCATCCCTGCTAGATTACGTTATCAAACTTGGCATGAACGAACCTTATCACCAAACTCCAAAGAATTCCAGATGAGGTGGATCCGGTTTTTTTGGACATGGGATTAGGAGATAATCAGTGACCCAGGAGGACCGGAAGTTGGCAAGAGCGCAGGAGGGTGATCAGGCAATGGTTGAGGTAAGCCCAGGGGGGACGGACGGAGGGGGTAGGCCAACCCGGAGTCCCCCCTGGGGAGGTAGCAGTGAGGCCATTAGGCGCTTCGTAGACTAGTACAACCGGGAGCGGCTAATGGAAAAAACCGGCTTTCTGAGCCCATTTCAGGCAGGTCGGCACGGCTCACCCAGACCCCAGTCACCAGGGCAGCCTAAAAAAACCTTGTGTTCAGAAAACCGAGTGCGGTACATATAGCTTGCAGATTATTGACTGTAAAAATGGTTCTAAAAGGACAATTTATAGTATAATTAACTGTAGTTAACTCGAAGCCATCTAATCTTGGGAGAGATTTCAATGAAGAAAGCCCAGAACATTCAGCCAACTAAGGTTGTTTTTTATGCACGAGTCTCTTCTAAAGAGCAAGAGAAAGAAGGCTTCTCCATCCCGGCACAGCTCAAGCTCCTGAATTCATACGCCGCTGAGCAAGGCTTTCAGGGAGTCAAGGAATTTGTGGATGTCGAAACGGCCAAGTCCGCCGGCCGTACCCACTTTCAGGAGATGGTAAAATTTCTCCGTGCCAATAGTGACATAAAGGCAATCTTGGTTGAAAAAACAGATCGTCTCTATCGCAACTTCAAAGACTATGTTTTCCTTGAAGAGTTGGATCTTGAGATCCACCTGGTAAAAGAAGGTGAGATCATAAGCCGGGAATCACGCTCGCATGTGAAATTCATTCACGGCATCAAGGTCTTAATGGCGAAAAATTTCATAGATAACCTCTCTGAAGAGGTGCGAAAAGGCATGAGAGAGAAGGCCGAACAGGGAGATTACCCAAGTCGGCCGCCACTGGGTTATCGGCCCAATCTCCAGACCAATTGTATTGAGCTCGACCCAGAGCGCGCTGAACTCGTCGAGAAACTTTTCGAATGGTATTCCACCGGACAATACTCCTTAAAGCAGTTAAGCCAGAAGGCTTACGAGGATGGCCTGGGTTATCGGAAGTCAGGCCGGCCCATCTCTCCCAGTAGCCTGGAGGCTATACTGAGAAATCCATTGTATTACGGCTATTTCCGCTGGGGAGGCAAGCTTTACCAAGGAAATCACATTTCCCTGATATCCCGGGAACTGTTTGAGCGGGTGCAAGAGGTCTTGGCTAATAGGCACAAAGCCAAGGAGCGGCAGCACCAATTCCCCTTTAAGGGACTCCTGACCTGCGGCCATTGCGGCTGTGCCATCACCGCTGAAGAGCATATAAAAAAGAAGAGCGGTAAGAGATATGCCTATTACCGATGCACGGGGTTTAAAAAGAATTGCGCCGAACCCTATATGCGGGAAGAGGTCATTTCGGAAAAATTCGGCGAAATCTTGAAGCTAATCCAGATCAACGAGGAAATACTGAGCTGGATCATCGAGGCCCTCAAGGAGAGCAATAAAGAGGAAAAAGAATACCACCACGGGATGGTTAGCAGCCTTAACCGGGAGCTATCAAAAATCCAGAACCGGCTTGCGAAAGTTTATGAGGACCGGCTGGACGCGCTGATTACCACCGAGTTATGGGAGCAGATGAATAAAAAATACTTGCTGGAGCAGGAGGCCATCAAGAGGAAATTACAGGCCCACCTCTCGGCCAACGAGCGGTATTACGAAGATGGCATCAGGATTCTCGAACTTGCGCAACGTGCTTATATTCTTTATAAAACCCAAAATTTTTCCGAACAGCGAAAACTTCTGGATTTCCTACTTTCGAACTGCAAGTTAAGGGATGGAGAACTGCATCCAGAATTCAGACAACCATTTGATATGATTGTTCAATACAATATAGAAGCCCAAAAAGAAAAAGCAGAAAATCCAGAGGATCCTCCGCCTTTTGAGATTTGGCGTCCCCACGGGGATTTGAACCCCGGTCGCCGGCGTGAAAGGCCGGTGTCCTGGACCAGACTAGACGATGGGGACGCATTTTATGGGCCGTGTTGGATTCGAACCAACGACTCTCTGCTTAAAAGGCAGATACTCTACCGACTGAGTTAACGGCCCGAACAGAGTATTATTAACCCCTGAAGATTGACTTGTCAAGCAAATCCGCCGCGTCTCAGGCCGGGAAAAAGGGACTTTCTGAGTCTTTTCGGTGGCCGCAGCTATACTCGTTGCAAAAAATTCCTCCCACCTCAACCGAACCATCTCCCCGCGCTAAGGGGAGATGGGATAAGAGGAAAGAACTTTTGGCAAACGGTAGAGAAGGCTTGAGGCCGCGGCAATTTTATCCGCCCGGAGCGCCGCCAGACTGTGGCCGGCGCGCTTACCGCTCCCCGGCGGTTTCAAGGAATTCCAGGATCAGGCTCAGCAGGGTGGCCTGAACCGCCTCGGGCGGGACGGAGGCCTCCAGGTGGCGCAGGTGCGGCCCTTTAAGGCCCGCATAAATCGCGGCGACCCGTTCCAGATAGGCCGGATCGTCACTCACTTGCCGGGGTCGTTGTGGGGTTCCGGATAAACGGGCTAACGCCTGGGCCACCGGCAGGGTAAGAATGACCGTCAGATCCGGGCGCACGGCCATGACCTCGTTTTGGGCCAGAATCCGGTCCGGGTCCAGTCCCAGGGCCCCCTGGTAGGCCACCGAGGAGTAGTAGTAACGGTCGCAGACGACGATTTTGCCCTCAGCCAGGGCCGGTTCGATGACCTCGGCCACGTGTTCCCGGCGGTCGGCCATGAAGAGGTTCAACTCTTCTTTGGGGCTGAGATACCGTTCGGAGCCCTGAAAATATTCCCGGATCTGCCGTCCCAGGGGGCTATCCGTGGGCTCGCAGGTAAGGACAACCTCCAGCCCCCGCTCCCTCAGGGCCGAAGCCAAAAGCTCCGCTTGAGTGGATTTACCGCAGCCGTCAATCCCTTCCAGGGCTATAAGGACCCCGCGTTTGGCCATGGGCGCCTCCTACCACACTTCGGGGAAGGCGGCGTTATCGTAGAGGTACTCGACTTTTTCCTTATGTTGGAGTTCCACCTTGGCCATTTTATCCAGGAAAGCCTGGATCTCCCCCGGGGGCTGGAGTGCGGCCAGGGCCTGATAAAAGCGGTAGGCCCCTTCCTCCCGCTTGGCGGCGATGACCAGGGCCTCCTTGGGAGAGAGGTTATCGCTGATGGCCGGAGCTTCCAGCATTTCCGCCAGGTGGACGTTCTGGGCTTCCCCCGCCAGCGTGCAGCCGTGAGGCGTGAAGCAGCTCTGGAGAAAGGCCTTGTGCTCCAGCTCTTCCTTGGCCAGGTATTCCAGGGTATCCTTGGTTTCCGGATGGCTCACCAGGCCGGCCAGGCGCCGGTAAAAAGCATGGGACATTTCTTCCTGGGTGATGGCGCTCTTGATAATGGCTTCCAGTTCGGTGCTCATGACGGTTTCCTTTAACTACGAAGTTGAGGTGAGAGATATTAAGGTTTAGGTAAGTCCAAGGTTCAAGGTTTGGTTAATCGATGAGGGCCCCATGATAACCAGCCCGCCGCTTTTCAGCTTTTGTGGGCCAGGCAAAGGCCTGTGAACACCTGCCATAGTAGGTAGGCATAATAAACCCAAAGGCGCAGGAAAACAAGTCCCCCCTGCTGGTTCCCTTAAGTTCGGAGCGTCAGCCAGGGGGGGGGACTTTTGGTCCGCCGCCGATGAGCCTTTAGGCCGTCTTGATCTCGATGGCCTTGGGTTTGACTTCTTCTTTCTTGGGGCAGGTGACGGTCAACACCCCCTTGTCATATTTGGCGGTGATGTTATCCAGGTCCACCGCCGCGGGCAGTTTGAGGGAGCGGGAAAAGGAGCCGTAGTTGCGTTCCACCAGGTGATAGTTCGCCTCTTTTTCTTCCCGTTCCGACTTCTTTTCCCCCTTGATGGTGAGCACATCACCGGTCACGGAAATATTGATGTTCTGGGCCTCGATGCCGGGAACCTCGGCCTTCACCACCACCGCCTCAGCCGATTCCTTGACGTCCACCGCAGGGGCGAATTCCGCTTGCAGAGGTTGGAGGCCCCGCCGGCCGGACCCGAAATAATCATCCCAGAGACGATCCATTTCCCGCCGGAGGCGAGAGACTTCCCGAAAAGGGCGCCATTCCATGAGATCATTCGCCATGTTTGGTTCCTCCTTAACCTGGTTGATGACCCCGGCCGGTAGTTGGCCGGAGTTTAGAGACCAGGGAGTAGTTAAATCTTATCACCCGGCCATTGTCTTGGCCGTCGCCTTATTTATCTATAGGCATTGATCTTCTCCCTGTCAACTTACCCTCCCGGCGGAAATTTCCGGAAAATCTGCTTGAATTTAGATGCCGGTAATGGTACTAATATACTGATAGTAAGAAGGCTGTCTCTATGAGTCGAAATAACCGCAAACCCTGCGCTGGACCTCCTTTCAGACCAAGGAGGTTTTTTTTTGCCACGGCCCGGATGGCCAGATAAGGAATCGATGATTACCATGTGATCGTCAAATCTGGCGCCCGATGACCTGACTCTGGTCCAGGCGGCCGTCACCGCGCCTTGGGTTTTAAGGCCGCCGGTGGCGGCGGCCGGAATTAGTGACAGCCGGGCCGGCTGGGCCCATATCCCGGATGAGTGCGGCTAAGGGCTTTGTACCCTTAACCTCCTCACTTAAGCGAGAAAGGTCTTCATATGGAATTCCGGCGCAAGGACCTGTTGGGCATCGCGGAGTTGGCCCCCGAAGAGATTCGCCACATCCTGGCCACCGCCGCGTCCTTGAAAGAGATTTCGGCCCGTCCCATCAAGAAGGTCCCCACCCTCAGGGGCAAAACCGTGGTGACGGTCTTCTACGAGCCCAGCACCCGGACCCGCATGTCCTTCGAGATCGCAGCCAAGCGCCTCAGCGCCGACACCCTCAATCTGACCGTGGCGGCCTCCAGCGCCGTCAAGGGCGAAACCCTGATGGACACCGCCCACAATCTGGAGGCCATGCAGCCGGATCTGCTGGTGATTCGCCATCCTGCCAGCGGCGCCCCTCATTATTTGGCCCGGCGGCTCAAATGCGGGGTTATCAACGCCGGCGACGGTCTCCACGAGCACCCCACCCAGGCCCTCCTGGACCTCCTCACCGTCCAGGAAGCCAAGGGGCGCCTGGATGGCTTGAAAGTGGCCATCATCGGCGATATTGCCCACTCCCGGGTAGCCCGCTCCGATATCCAGGCTTTTATCAAGATGGGCTCCCAGGTCACGGTGGCGGGCCCGGCCACCATGCTGCCGCCGCAGTTGGAATCGTTAGGGGCGAAGGTTACTTACTCTCTGGAGGAGGCGGTGGCCGGCGCCGACGTCATTATGATGCTCCGGCTGCAACTGGAGCGTATGGGGCAGATGTTTCTCTCCACCTTAAGGGAGTACAGCCGCTTCTTCGGGCTGGCCCCCCGCCACCTGAAGCTGGCCCAGCCGGACGTGATTATCATGCATCCCGGCCCCCTTAACAGGGGTGTGGAAATCTCTCCCGAGGTGGCCGACGGCGCCCATTCCGTCATCCTGGAACAGGTGACCAACGGCGTGGCGGTGCGCATGGCCATGCTCTACCTCTTGATTGGAGGAGAAAAGGCGTGAGCTTACTCATACAAGGCGGCCTGGTGGTTGACCCCACCCAGGGGCTTTCCGCCCCCCGGGACCTGTTGATCGAAGCGGGGCAGATCGTCGCTCTAGAGCCTCCCGGAACCATTTCCGCCGAGGGTCGCCGGGTGATCCCCGCCCACAACCTGGTGGTGACCCCCGGCCTCATCGACATGCATGTCCACCTTAGGGAGCCGGGAGAAGAATATAAAGAAACCATCCTGACGGGGACCCAGGCCGCCGCGGCCGGCGGCTTCACCGCGGTGGCCGCCATGCCCAACACCCGCCCGGTGAATGACAACAGTGCGGTCACCCGCTTCATCCGCGAGGCGGCCCAGGCCGCGGGGGCCGCCCGGGTCTACCCGGTGGGGGCCATCTCCATGGGTTCGCTGGGCCAGACCCTGAGCGAATACGGCGACCAGAAGGCCGCCGGGGCGGTGGCCTTCTCCGACGACGGCCACCCGGTGATGAACCCCATGCTCATGCGCCGGGCATTGGAGTATGCCCGGACCTTTGATGTTCCCCTAATCGCCCACGAAGAGGACCTGGACCTTAGGGCCAACGGGGTGATGCACGAGGGCCGGGTGTCCCTGGAACTGGGTTTACGGGGCATCCCGGCCGCGGCCGAAGAGTCCATGATCTTCCGGGACCTGGCCCTGCTCCAGCTCACCGGCGGCCGCCTCCACATCGCCCACGTCAGCGCCTTCGGCAGCGTGGCCCTGATCCGCACGGCCAAGGCCGCGGGCCTGACCGTCACCGCCGAGACTGCGCCCCACTATTTTTCCCTGACCGATGAGGCGGTATACGGTTATGACACCAACGCCAAGGTCAACCCGCCGCTTCGGACCGCGGCCGACGTCGCCGCCATCAAGGAAGGTTTGGCGGACGGGACCCTAGACGCCATCGCCTGCGACCACGCCCCCCATAGCTCTCTCGAAAAAGACCTGGAGTTCGAGGCCGCAGCCTTCGGGCTCATCGGCCTCGAAACCTCCCTGGGCCTGAGCCTCAAACTGGTGCACGACGGGGTCCTGACCATGACGCAATTGGTGGCCGCCATGTCCACCAACCCGGCTCGCATCCTGAATGTTCCCGGGGGCACCCTGGCAGTGGGCTCCGTTGCCGATATTACCCTCATCGACCTCAACCGGGAATGGACCGTGGACGCCAACACCTTCGCCAGCAAGTCCCGCAACTGCCCCTTCCACGACTGGACCTTGAAAGGCAAGGCCATCATGACTATCGTGGGGGGCAAGGTGGTGTGGGAGGAATAGCATTTGTATTTCATATTCCTAAATTTGATATTGACTATGGCCAGCAAATAATTAAAATAGGCTATATGAAAACACTGTCAATAATTTATGACTTTTTGAGTGGTGAAAATGGTTAAGCATAGAGTAATTAAAAAGCCCTTAAGAGTTATTTTGAAGAATAAACCCCTTATAGAAGCTATTTTTGAATTGCGTTGGGAGCTTAAAGAGATTCCTCCTGGCATGAAAATAGATCCACATTATAAATTGTTAATTGGCAGGCTGTATGATAGGATGAATAAGGATTATCCTTATTATGAAGAATTAGCTACCGCTACTATGCCTGATGGATTGGCAGAGCATATAGTGCAACATAGATTCAGAAAAAGCAAAGATGGTTGGCCACTTGTTCAGTTAGGGCCAGGCATTATTACATTAAATGATACTGACAGTTATGTTTGGGAAGACTTTGGCAGACGGATTGGTCAAACGGTTAGGTCACTTTTTCAAGCATACCCTGATTCGAGTGATAACCTTAAAGTGAATAGGATAATGTTGCGTTATATAGATGCTGTAGACTACGATTTTGGAAAAGATTATATATTTGAATTTTTAAGAGACAAACTTAAGACAGAATTGATTTTATCTTCAAATCTTTTTCGAGATACTGGCGTTAGCGAAAGCCCCTTAGCTTTTGACATGAGATTTGCATTTAGTTCTACAAAACCCAAAGGAGTTATCCGCTTGCGCTTTGTTCGCGGGCAGAGAAAAAACATTGACGCATTGATATGGGAGACAATGGTCGAATCATCTTCTGATGATGCTTTTAAAAATCAAAGTGACATTTCTAATTGGATAAAGAAAGCGCATGAATTAACGGATGATTGGTTTTTCAAGCTGATCGAAGGCGATCTGCAGAGGAGATTTGAATAATGTTTCCAGAAATAACCTCTCAGATATCACCATTAAAAGATTATTTTGATTCGTCTTCTCTTACCGGAGTTTCGAGGAGAACACAACCGCCGACTGAGGAAATAATGGAAAGGAGGTTTTTGCCCCAAACAAGGCAGCAAAGGCCAATTTATTACACAACAACATGGTCGGGGTCGTTGGATTATGAATATGATTTGTCATCGGTGTATGCTCGATTATGGCCTAATCTTTTTAAAGGTTATATCGAAACGATGGTTCCTTTTGAAATGTTAGAGCACAACATCATTATCAAAATGGCTCCCAAGGAAAAATATTATGTTAATCTTGAGATTAATGAATTCAAGAAAGGGAAACCTAATATTATAGAACCTGATTGGGTATAATTTAACCAACCTTGGTAAAAATCGGCTTTAATTTATGGCAGAATATCCGTGGTATAAAGTTGTAGACGATAGCGAACCCTTGCTTCAGGGAGATTTTATCAACTCCTGTCCAATAATAATTCCACCTGCCGATATAAAGCCACCAAGTGTTCCTGCAGAAGTTAATTTTTATGATGTTATAGTGATGACTCAATCTTGTGACCTTGAGCAAAGAAAAATTGACTTAGTAATTGTTTGTCCCATCTGGCCACTGAATGAGTATGAGGAGAAAAGTGTATTTTTTAAAAGTAAAAAGGGGAAGGAGACATTAAGACAGGGTAATCTCCCTGGCTATCATTTATTGAATAAATGTAACATTAATGGTTTTAGTATTGATTATCAGGTTGTTGATTTCCGGTCCATATATAGTGTTGGATTTCATTTGCTTCAAGAATTAGCAAAAAAAAATAATAATAGATTGCGGCTGTTGCCCCCTTATAGGGAGCATTTATCACAGGCTTTCGCAAGATTTTTTATGCGAGTTGGCCTCCCTGTCGATATTCCTCCGTTTAAATAAAAACGCCTTAATATATTTAAATTCAGCCGCAATGGTATGGAATCCTCTGAAACCCACTTTCTCTAATTTAAAGTAGGTGACGCCATGTCCAGTCAAGTCTTTTTCATGGACCTCCGGGCCTCCGCTAAGGAGACCAATTTTAAGAAATTTCAGCGGTTGTTGGATGCTCTGGATGTTAAGAGCATCATTCACCGGCGTAAGAAGCGGCCTTTGGTGGCGGTGAAGCTGCATTTTGGCGAGAAGGGCAATGCCGCCTTTATCCGGCCCGTGTATGTGCGCCAGGTGGTGGACAAGATTTGGGATTTGGGGGGGCGGCCCTTTCTCACCGACGCCAACACCGTTTATGTGGGCACCCGGAGCGAGTCCGTCAGCCATCTCACCACCGCCATCGAAAACGGCTTTGCCTACGCGGTGGTGCGGGCGCCTCTGGTCATCGCCGACGGTCTCACCGGCAAGGCCGAAGTGGAGGTGAAGATCGACGGCGAGCAGTTCAAGTCCGTGTTTCTGGCCGAGTCCATCGTGGAGGCCGAAGCCCTGGTGACCCTGAGCCACTTCAAGCTGCACGAAATGTCGGGCTTCGGCGGCGCCTTGAAGAATTTGGGGATGGGCTGCGCCTCCCGTAAAGGCAAGCTGGCCCAGCACTCCAATATCGCCCCCAAGGTGACCGAGAAGAAATGCACCGGCTGCGGCGACTGCATCGTCCACTGCGCCCAGGAGGCCATCAGCATCAACCCCGAGACCGAAAAGGCGGTTATCGACCCCGCCAAATGCGTCGGCTGCGGGGAATGCATCCTGGTGTGCCCCTACGGCAACATCCAGATCCAGTGGAACGAATCCATCCCGGTTTTTCTCAAAAAGATGATGGAATACGCTTACGGCGTCATGACCACCAAGCGCGACCGGGGCGTGTTTATCAACTTCATCACCCAGGTGTCCCCGGCCTGCGACTGTTACGGCCACAACGATCTGCCCATCGTGGGGGACATCGGCATCGTGGCCTCCCGGGACCCGGTGGCCATCGACCAGGCCTGCGCCGACCTGGTGGTCAAAAGCCCCGGCCTGGCCGGCTCCTGTCTCCAGGACCTGAGCCCCGGCACCGACAAGTTCAAGGAGATTTATCCCCAGGTGGACTGGCCCATCCAGTTGGAATACGCCGAGAAGCTGGGGTTGGGGAGCCGGGATTACGAACTGATTAAAGTTTGAACCGCCGATAAACGCCGATGGACGGAGATTTTTAGCCGCGTTCATCGGCGTTCATCACCGGTTACCAATAATAAGGATCAAAATGCCATGCAACCCATCGGACCATTAATGATCGAACACCGCCTGATCGAACGCCTGCTTACCCTCATGGAGCGGGAGTTTAAGCGGCTTAAGGATAATGTTGCGGTGGACCCGGAGTTTGCCTTTGTGGATCCGGTGTTCATCGACACCGCGGTGGATTTTATCCGCACCTATGCCGACCGCTGCCACCACGGCAAGGAGGAGGATATCCTGTTCCAGGCCCTGGCGGCCAAAGACCTGTCCCCGGAGCACTGGCAGACCATGAATGACCTGGTCCAGGAACATGCCTGGGCCCGGGAGACCACCGCCAGCCTGATAAAAGCCAAGGAGGCCTATCTCCTGGAAAAGCCCGGGGCGCTGGCTGACCTTATGCTGCACCTGGAGGAATTGGTGGGATTCTACCCCCAGCACATCGAGAAAGAAGACCAGCACTTCTTCATCCCGTGCATGGCCTATTTCAGCGACGCCGAGAAGGCCGATTTGCTGGCCCGGATGCAGGAGTTCGACCGCCAAATGATCCACGATAAATACCGCGGTGTGGTGGAGTCCATGGAGCAGCGGCGGGGCTGTAAGTCCTGCCATTGAAGGAACGGTGTCCCCGCAAAAATACCCCGTAGGGGCGGACCTGTGTGTCCGCCCCTAGCGTCAGGGCGCACACGCAGGTGCGCCCCTACGGGAGACTGGCAGGGGAGTTTGCGGGAAGGGTAGGGGACCCTAACGAAAAATCCCTCGGCCTCCTTTCAATGCATCTTTTACTTTTATCTTGTCTTCGGCGGGGCGGGGCGAAGTCCCAGCCCCGCAAAAATTATGGTAAGATAACGTTATGGTTTACTTGGTAGGCGCCGGGCCCGGCGACCCGGGGTTGATTACGGCGAAAGGTTTGGCGCTCTTGCGCCGGGCCGACGTGGTGGTCTATGACCAGTTGGCCAACCCGGAACTCCTGAAAGAGGTCCAGGCGGGGGCTGAAATGCTCTATGTGGGCAAGAAGGCCGGGGACCACGCGGTGCCCCAGGGCGGCATTAACGAGCTGTTGGTGCATAGGGCCCTGGCTGGGCTTACGGTGGTGCGCCTCAAGGGCGGCGACCCCTTTGTCTTTGGCCGGGGCGGCGAGGAAGCCGAAGAATTGGCCGCCGCGGGCATTCCGTTTGAAATAGTCCCCGGGGTGACCTCCGCGGTGGCGGCGCCGGCCTACGCCGGCATCCCGGTGACCCACCGGCGCTACACCACCCTGGTGACCTTTATCACCGGCCACGAAGACCCCACCAAGGAGTCCAGCACCATACCGTGGGCGGCCCTGGGGCAGAACCCCGGCACCCTGGTCTTTCTCATGGGGGTGAAAAATTTAGCGGAAAACTGCCGGCGGCTGGTGGCCGCGGGGCGGGCCTCGGAGACCCCGGCGGCGGTGATCCAATCAGGGACAACGCTGACCCAGCGCACCGTGGTGGGGACTTTGGCCACTATCGCAGGGCGCGCCCAAGAGGCCGGCATCAAGCCCCCGGCGGTACTGGTAGTGGGCGGGGTGGTGGAACTGGCGAAAAGCTTGACATGGTGGGAAAACCGGCCCCTGTGGGGCAAAACCGTGCTGGTGACCCGGTCCCGGGACCAGGCGTCGCGGTTGGTGGAACTGCTCAACGCCGCCGGGGCCCGGTGCCTGGAGGTGCCCACCATCGAGATCGTCCCGCCGGCGGATTTTGCGCCGCTGGACGCGGCCTTGCAGCACCTGGGGCGCTATGAATGGGTGATTTTCACCAGCGCCAACGGGGTGCGCGCCTTCATGGACCGGCTCTTTCATATGGGACTGGATGTCCGGGCCTTGGGGCGCGCCCGGCTGGCGGTCATCGGCCCGGCCACGGCCCAGGCCCTGAGAGACTACAGCCTGGTGGCGGAGGTGGTGCCCGACACCTTCCAGGCCGAGGGACTCCTGGAAGTCCTAGAACCCAAATTGTTGGGCGGGACGCGCGTCCTGATAGCCCGGGCCGAGCAGGCCCGGGACGTGCTGCCCGAGGGCCTGGTCGAACTTGGGGTCAAGCTCGACGTGGTGCCGGTGTACCGGGCCCTGCCGCCTACGTCCGTGCCGCCGGAGGCTGCCGCGGCGCTGGAGTCGGGGCAAGTGGATATCCTTACCTTTACCAGTTCGAGCACGGTCCATAACTTTGCCGGGCTGGTGGGGAAACAACGCTTTCAGGAACTCGCCGCCCATGCTCCCGTGGCCTCCATCGGCCCCATCACCACCGCGACGCTGGCAGAATACGGCCTTACGCCCCAGATCGAGCCGGCTGCGTTCACCATCCCGGCTTTGGCCGCGGCGATTGTGGAATATTTTGAGAAGGGAATGTGAGTAGTAAGCAGTTAGCAGTGAGCAGGTTTTGAATCCTGGTTCCCAAGCTCCTGCTTGGGAACCACCGTGTCTTGCCAAGCTCTTGCTTGGCAAAAAAATTTGTGTGATTTCAGTGTATTGCTCGCAATATGACCACTTCACCAAGCAGAGCTTGGATTGAAATCTGCATTCCCAAGCAGGAGCTTGGGAACGAGGCGGGAAGGCTTTGGCAGGCGCTGCACCGGCTGGAAGGCGCTGCCACCATACAATTTGTCGTCAGCCGTTAAGCGTTTCTGCAATGAGAGGTTATAACACTCTCTGCTTACTGCTTACCGCTCACTGCTCACTCCCGAAAAGCTCATGCCCGAAAAGCCTATGACCTACATCTTCAAACCCGAACCGCTCGAGCCCCCGGAGCGCCGGATTGATTACGGCAAGGAACTCAATCCGGCGCAGTACGAGGCGGTGACCACCACGGAGGGGCCGATTCTGGTCATCGCCGGGGCCGGCAGCGGCAAGACCCGCACCCTGGTTTACCGCCTGGCGTATCTGGTGGAACAGGGGGTGGACCCCGGGGCCATATTGTTGTTGACCTTCACCCGCAAGGCTTCCCGGGAGATGCTGACCCGGACGGTGCATCTGTTGAACCAGGCCCTGGGCCAGGTGGTGGGGGGCACCTTCCACGGCATCTGCTACCTCTGGCTGCGCCAGTACGGCGAGCGTCTCGGGTACCCCAAGGGGTTTACGGTCATGGACCGGGCCGACCAGGGCGATCTCCTGAACCTGCTCAAGGAGAAGTTAGGATTTAAGAAACTCTCCGGGCCGTTTCCCCGGAAGGAGACCATGGCCGAGATTTTAGGGGCGGTGGTCAACAAGGACTTGTCCCTGGATTTCCTGCTCAGCCGGGATTACCCCCAGTTCCTGGAGCAGCGGGACCACCTGGCCAAAATGGCCGCGGCCTACCAGGACGAAAAGCGCCGCCACGCCCTGCTGGATTATGATGACCTGCTACTGGAAGGCCGGCGCCTGTTGATCGAGCACGAGGATGTGCGCCGCCACCTGTCCAACCGCTTCCGCTACCTGATGGTGGACGAATACCAGGACACCAACCGGCTCCAGGCCGAGCTGGTGCAGCTCCTGGCCTATGCCCATAAGAACGTCATGGCCGTGGGGGACGATTCCCAGTCCATTTATTCCTTTAGGGGCGCCAATTTCCGCAACATCATGGATTTCCCCAACCTGTTCCCCGGCACCCGGATCATCAAGCTGGAGGAGAATTACCGCAGCACCCAGCCCATCCTGGACCTGGCCAACGCCATCATCGCCGGGGCCCGGGACAAATACACCAAGTGCCTGTTCACCCGCCGGGCGGATGGCACGCGCCCCCGCCTTTTCCGGGCGGCGACGGAAAACGAGCAGTCCAAGATAGTGGTGGCCCAGGTGCAGGACTTATTGGAGCAAGGCATGCCCTTGAGCCAGATGGCGGTGCTCATCCGGGCCGGGTACCATTCTTTCGACCTGGAAATCGAACTGGTGCGGAGCGGCATCCCCTTCATGAAGTTCGGGGGCTTCAAATTCATGGAGAGCGCCCACATCAAGGACCTCCTGGCGCATCTGCGGGTGGTGGCCAACCCCACGGACACCATGAGTTGGAACCGGCTGCTCCTTCTGGTGCCGGGGGTGGGCCGGGCCACCTGCAATAAGTTCAACGCCCTGGTGCAGGGCGGCTTTGACCTGGCGGCCGGGATCGCCTGGCTGCGCCAACAGCGCCGGCCGCAGGAATTAAAGGATCTGGCGGGACTTATGGAAGTCCTGAACGCCCCGGGGCAGACCCTGATGACCAGGATGAACCATGCCCTGGCCTATTACGAACCCCTGGCCAAGGCCCGCTATGACGACTATCCCAAGCGGATGAAGGACCTGGAACACCTCCTGACCATTACCGCCCGCTACCAGGAATTGCAGACGTTTTTGAACGACCTGACCCTGGAGCCCCCCAGCAGCCTGGCGGACGTGGTTACGCCCACCGATGACTACCTGACCCTGTCCACGGTGCACTCGGCCAAGGGCCTGGAGTGGGACGCGGTGTTTGTCATCTGGGCCGCGGAAGGCCGTTTCCCCGGCTTCTATTCCCAGGACCGAGATGATGAAATGGAGGAGGAGCGCCGCCTCATGTACGTGGCCGCAACCAGGGCCCGGAACTATCTGGCGGTGATTTTTCCCAGTATCGGCTATAGCAGGCAATTCGGCATGACCGTCAACTCGCCCTCCCGGTTTATCAGTGATATCCCCCGTGACCTCCTGGAACCCTGGCGGGCCGAGGTTGAGGAGTGGTGAGGTTTTATGGTTCTGTTTTGATGAGCGGACAGTATTGACACGAATATCGTGTTACACTATATTATTGTTATGAAGAATGTAACCATTACCCTGGATGAGGAAACGGCCCGGTGGGCCAGGATCCGGGCTGCGGAGCAGAACACCAGCGTCTCCCGCCTGGTGGGGGAGATGCTGCGGGACCAGATGCGGGACGAGGAAGCCTATCGCCTGGCCATGCAGGAATACCTGGGGTTGGAACCCAAGATGTTGAAAAGCGCGGGGACCGGCTACCCCAGGCGGGATGACCTGCATGAACGTTAAGGTGTTTGTGGACACCAACGTCCTGGTGTATGGCCGGGATGCCTCCGAGCCGGAGAAGCAGGCCCGGGCCTGGGAATGGCTGGCGGCGTTGTGGGAACGGCGTTCAGGCCGCTTGAGTTTCCAGGTGCTGCAAGAGTATTACGTCACGGTCACCGCCAAGCTGTCGCCGGGTCTGGATAAGGAATCGGCCCGCCGGGAGGTGCGCGCCCTGCTGGCCTGGCAACCGGTCCCGGTTGACGCCCGGATCATGGAAGAGGCGTGGCTCCTGCAGGAGCGCTACCTTTTGTCCTGGTGGGACGCCCTGATTGCCGGTGCGGCCCAGGCGGCGGGTTGCCGTTATCTGCTCAGTGAAGATTTTCAAGAGGGCATGGACCTGGGGGGAATAAGGGTGATTAACCCCTTCCGGACCCGCCTGGAAGAAGTGGGACGATAACCTGACGGGCGCAGGTGAGATCGAACTAAGGCGACTATTACATATTCAAGGGGCTCTGCAATTCCTGACTTATTTTTATCAATAATTATTTTCTCTCCAATAGTTGCGTTTTTATTAAATTTAGATAAATAATACAGTCCTGAAAAATATGACAAGAGCATTATATATAGGACTTATTTTTGGCATTCTAATAAGTGCCATACTCCGATTTTACAGAAGGTAAGTTGTCTCTATCCCATAAACTAAAACAATTATCTAATACTCCGCAATCAGATTTTGAACTTTAACCTTTCCACTACTCACTGCTCATTGCTTGATAACTAAGGTCTTGCCATGGAAATGTGGGAACCAGATTATTTAGAGACGCATCGCCGGGGGTTGCTCCAGGCGAAGATTGATGCGGCATATAATATCCTCAATCAATGCACCCTCTGTCCCCGCAACTGCCTGGTGGATCGGCATCACGGGGAGTTGGGGCTGTGCCGCACCGGGGATAAGCCCGTGGTGTCGTCGTATGGGCCCCATTTCGGCGAGGAAGACCCCCTGGTGGGAAGCCAAGGGTCCGGCACCATCTTTTTAACCCACTGCAACCTGTATTGTATTTTTTGCCAGAATTACGAGATCAGCCACGGGGGGGAAGGCGAGGAGGTCAGCGTCGAGGATTTGGCCGCCATGATGCTTAATCTCCAGAAGCGGGGCTGCCACAATATTAATTTCGTCACCCCCAGCCACCAGGTCTACCAAATCCTGGCGGCGCTGCCAGGGGCCATCGCCGGCGGCCTCAACGTCCCCCTGGTCTACAACACCGGGGGCTACGATGCCGTCGAGACCCTGCGGCTCCTTGACGGGGTGGTGGATATTTACATGCCGGACTTCAAGTTTTGGGCCCCGCAGGTGGCCAAGGAATTTTGTAGTGCGGAGGACTACCCTGAAATCGCCCGCCAGGCGGTTAAGGAGATGCACCGCCAGGTGGGGGACCTGGTGACGGACGAAGCCGGGGTGGCGCGCCGCGGCCTGTTGGTGCGGCATCTGGTGCTGCCCGATGGCTTGGCCGGCACCAAAGAGATCATGGAATTCCTGGCCCGGGAAATTTCGGCCCAGACTTACGTCAACGTCATGGGCCAATATCGTCCCTGCGGCCGGGCCGGGGAGCACCCGGCTTTACGGAAATTCCTTACCGCGTTGGAGCACGAAGAGGCCCAACAAGCGGCCCGGGAGGCGGGCCTCACCCGGTTGGACCGGCGGGAAAAATTGTTTCGCTGGCTGTGAGTAGGGGCGGACCTGCGTGTCCGCCCTGATGGGGCACACATAGGTGCCCCCCTACAGCTTGAAGGATTCACATGAGCGGCGACTTTTACGCCATCGGCGATATCCACGGGAGCCTGGAATCCCTGGAACGCCTTTTGGACAAGATCAACCCCGATCTCACCCGGGACCGGTTGTTGTTCGTAGGGGACTATATCGACCGGGGCCCCCAGTCGGTGGAGGTGGTGGATTATATCATCCGTCTGAAAAACCTGGCCCCGCCGGGGGGGATCATCTGCCTGAAGGGCAACCACGAGGCCATGTTCCTGGATTTTCTTGAGGGCGGCCCGGCCGAAATGTTTATCCATAACGGCGGCAGGGCGACCGTGGAAGAGTACTGGGGTGACGCCTGGGTGCAGCGGGACGGCCTGGCGCTGCCGCCGGACCACGCCCGGTTTTTCCAGGACCTGGAGCTTTACTATGAAACCCCGGATTACCTCTTCGTCCACGGCGGCCTCAAGCCCGGCGTGCCCCTGGCCGAGCAGGTGGAAGACGACCTGTTGTGGATTCGGGGCGAATTCATCGCCTCCCAGGAGGATTTCGGGCGCCGGGTCATTTTTGGCCATACGCCTTTCAAGCAGCCGCTGCTCATGCCCAACAAGATCGGCATTGACACCGGCGCGGTGTATGGAAATTTCCTCACCGCCTTGAAGCTGCCCGGGGAAGAATTCTTTTTTGACCGGCAGATTTGACGGGAGTCTGCGGCCCTCTGCAGCCGTGCCGATGGCCATTATCCTTGACAGTCCGGGAAGTCTAAGTTAATTATGTTAAATTGAGCCAAACCCAGGGGCATGGTACTCCCCTTGCAGTTCTCTGAGTCATAACCTCCCGGCATTTCAGGGAAATAAAGTTTAACCGACGCCGGCTTCATCCCCGGCGCTAAGGAGATAGTTGCATGTTGCGAGCGGTCCGCCTGAAATTTCTCTTCTTATTTATCCTCACCGTCGTTGCCATCATGTTCGTGCTCCCGTCCCTCACCGGGGGACTCCCCGACTGGTGGGAAAAGCATGTGAGCCGCGGCTTGAAGCTGGGGTTGGACCTGAAAGGGGGCATGCACCTGATCCTCCAGGTGGACATGGAGAGCGCGGTCAGCAATGCCTTGAACCGGGATGCCAACGATCTGAAGGAGATGGCGGAGAAGCGGGGACTGAACCTCAAGATCGGCGATGTGGCCAAGGATGCTCTGCCCGTCACCCTATCCAATAAAGACGAACAGGCGGCTTTCCAGAAATTCCTCAAGGAGGAGTTCCCTCACCTGGCGGCCGGGGAGCCCCAGCGCCAGGATGGGGCACTGGTCTTCACCCTGAGCCTGACGCCGGAGGAAATCAAGCAACTCCAGGAACGCACCCTGTCCCAGAGCCTGGAGGTGCTGCGCAACCGCATCGACCAGTTCGGCGTGACCGAGCCGGTCCTGGTTCGTCAGGGGGCCGACCAGATCGTGGTCCAGCTCCCCGGCGTCCAGGACCCCCAGCGGGCCCTGGACCTCATCGGCCAGACGGCCCAGTTGGAATTCAAGCTGGTGGACGACCAGGCTCAGGTCAACCTGCCCGAATTGATCGAAGCCGCCCTCAAGAGCGGCAAGCTCAAACCCGGCTATACCCGGGAGCAGCTCAACCAGGCGTTGGCCGACAAGATTCCCGCCGAGGATGAGGTGTATATCGAAAAGAGCCTCAACCGGGAGACCGGCCGGCTGGAGTCCAAGCCCTTATTGCTCAAAAAGAAGGTCCTGATGACCGGCGACGCGGTGAAAAACGCCACGGTGCGCATCGGCGACTACAACGAACCATACGTCTCGGTGGACTTTAACCGCCGGGGGGCCGCGGAGTTCGGCCGCATTACCGGGGAGAACGTCAAGCGCCGCCTGGCCATTATTCTGGACGGGATCGTGCGTTCCGCCCCGGTCATCCAGGAGCGCATCGGCGGCGGCAAGGCCCAGATCACCGGCTCCTACACCCCCGCCGAGGGCCATGACCTGGCCATCGTGCTCCGGGCCGGGGCCCTGCCCGCCACCGTCAAGATCGTCCAGAATATCACCGTGGGTCCCACCCTGGGAGCCGACTCCATCAAGAAAGGTCTCACTTCGGGCCTCATTGCCACCCTCCTGGTTATCGGCTTCATGATCTTCTACTATCGTTTCTCCGGGGTGGTGGCCAACTACGCCATGATCCTCAACGTCATCCTGCTCCTGGGAGCCTTGTCGCTCCTGGGCGCCACCCTCACCCTGCCGGGTATCGCCGGCATCATCCTGTCCATCGGCATGGCGGTGGACTCCAACGTCCTGATCTACGAGCGCATGCGGGAGGAGTTTCATGCCGGCAAGCCCCTGAAGGCCGGGATCGACGGGGGCTATGACAAGGCCTTCTGGACCATCATCGACTCCCACGTCACCACCCTGATCACCGCTTGCGCCCTCTTTCTGTTCGGCACGGGGCCCATCAAGGGCTTTGCCGTCACCCTGAGCCTGGGCGTGATCCTCAACCTGTTCACCGCCCTGTTCGGCACCCGGGTGGTGTACGACTGGACGATCCTCAAGCGCTGGTTAAAAAAGCTCAGTTTCTTCGAATTCTTCCAGCAGCCCAACATCGATTTTATCGGCTGGCGCCGTTACGCCTTTATCATTTCCGGGGTCCTGTCGATTTTGGGCCTGGTGGCATTCGTGCAGCTCTCCCGGGGTCACGGCAACCTGGGCGTGGAGTTCAGCGGCGGCGCCCTGGTGGAGATGAGCGCAGCCAAGCCCTTCACGGTTAACGAAGTGCGCGGCATCCTGGACAAGGAAGGCTGGGGCCACGCCGAGATCCAGCAGGTCGAGGGCGGCAAAGAGCTTATGGTCAAGCTCAAGAAGTCCGAGGATTCCGTGGGCCAGATGTCCAACCATCTGGTGGAAATTCTCAATAAGGCCCTGCCGGAGAATAACTTCAAGGTGATCGGCAAATCCGAGATCGGGGCCTCCATCAGCGGGGACCTGCGTAGCAAGGCCATCCTTGCCATTGTCATCTCCATGCTGGGGATCATCATCTATATCGCCTGGCGCTTCGAATTCATCTTCGGCATCGGCGCCACCATAGCTACCTTCCACGACGTCCTTGCCGTCCTGGGCGTCTTTTATCTGTTCAACGTCGAAATCACCCTACTGGTGGTCACCGCCCTTCTCACCCTGGCGGGCTACTCCCTCACCGACACCGTGGTGGTCTTCGACCGCATCCGGGAAAATTTGGCCCGGCGCCGGGGCAAATTGGGGGAGATCATCAACCTCAGCGTCAACGAAGTCCTGTCCCGGACCATCATTACCAGCACTACGGTGTTTTTGGTGGTGGTGGCCCTGTATGTCTTCGGCGGCGTGGTCCTGAGGGATTTTGCCCTGGCCATGATCTTAGGCGTCCTGGTGGGCACGTATTCCTCCATCTTTGTGGCCAGCCCCGTCGTCTATGCCTGGCGGAAAGAGGCCAAACGGGTGGCGGTAAAGCGGGAAAAAGTCATCGAACTCGCGGCCCAGAAACAGAAGCGGGAAGAGAAGAAGGCGGCCCCCAAACCCAAAGCCAAAAAGGGCGGGAAGAAGTAGAGGGGAGAGTGAGCAGTAAGCGGTTAGCAGTGAGCAGTTAGGGATCAGGGGCCAGGGGTTAGGAATATGATGGAGGGCGGGCGCCCTCGCCTGCCCCTGGACCGCCGTAAGCAGTGTGCCAAATTTTGACAAGTGGCGCCCAAGCAGAGCTTGGGCGAAAAATGTTAAGTTCCCATGCTGAGCTTGGGAACGAGGAAAGGGCACTGCTTGCCAAAGTTCTTATGAAAACCCAGAACCCAGAACCCAAAACCCAAAACCCGCCCCCAAAGCCGAAGGCCTTGGTGCTCTATGGCTACGGGCTCAACTGCGACTACGAGACCGCGTTTGCCCTGGAGAGGGCCGGGGCCGAGGCGGTGCGGGTCCACACCACCGATCTGCTGGAAAATCCGGGCCTCCTGTGGGACTACCATCTCCTGGCCGTGCCCGGGGGATTTTCCTGGGGTGACGACCACGGCGCCGGGGTCATTCTGGCCTTGCGGCTGAAGCTGGCCCTGGGCTCGGCCTTGCAGGAATTCATCCAGGCCGGCCGTCTGGTCATCGGCATCTGCAACGGCTTCCAGGTCCTGGTCAACCTGGGGGTGTTGCCGGGCCTGCCCGGGAGGACCGGCGCCCGTCTGGCGGCGCTTATCCCCAACGATTGCGGCAATTTCCGGGACGCCTGGGTCCACCTCAAGGCCATGGACTCCAAGTGCGTCTTTACCCAGGGGCTGGATCGCCTGGAATTACCCATCCGCCACGGGGAAGGGAAATTTTACGCTGATGGCCCCATCCTGGCGGAGTTGGCCGACCGGGGCCAGATCGCCCTGAAATACGCCGGACCCTCGGGCAACGTGGCCATGGGCCGGTTTCCCCATAACCCCAACGGGTCGCTGCTGGACATCGCCGGCATCACGGACGCCACCGGCCGGGTCCTGGGCCTTATGCCCCACCCCGAAGCCCATATCTCCTCGTTCCAACACCCCACCTGGACCCGGAAAAAGGAAGCCTGGCGCCGCCGGAATGAGCCCTACCCCGAACAGGTGGGCGATGGCCTGGCCATCTTCCAGAACGCGGTGCGCTACCTCCAGGACCAGGTTTAAAGAGGAGCGGTTCCGGTCCTATCTTGACCCGGAACGTATATCGATTGGCAAAGTTTTTTCGGTTATGGGAAGCCTTAAAATCCCCCCTGCCCCCCTTTAAAAAAGGGGGGGAACTACAAGGAATTGCAGGAAAAGTCCCCCTTTGAAAAAGGGGGATTGAGGGGGATTTAAGAACCTCTAAACGGAAGGATTTTTTGGCAAACGCGATAAGCGTCAACCAGTCAGCACGTTTTTAACTTATCCGGTCATTGCGTCGATAAAGCGGTAAGCAATTCCCCTCACCCCGGCCCTCAAGGAGAATAAAAGATGCGGATCAAGAAGGTGAAACGGCGGTTGTGGTTCACCAGTATGGTGACCCTGGGGCTCTTTTTAGGCGGCGGGGTAGGATTGGCTGCCGTTAAAATGGTAAGAAGCCAGACGGTTTATATTCCAAGCTACGCCAATGTCATCAGTGGACCGCCCATCTACATGGTGGTGCCCTTGCGTGCCAACCTGGTGATCCACAATACCGACCCGGATCAGCCCATTACCATAGCTCGTATCGATGAATACGACACCGAGGGCAAAAAAGTCAGCAGCTACCTCACGGCGCCGGTTGTCCTCAATCCCATGGGGGCGATGCGGGTGGTGGTGAAGGAGTCCAAGAAAGAAGCGGAGGGTCTGGGGGCCAATTTTATTATCCAGTGGCAGGCCGAAAAAAATGTCACCGAACCTATCATCGAATGCCTGATAATCGGCTCCTTAGGGGCTCAGGGGTTTTCGTTCACCAGCCAGGGCCGCATCATCAAGGAGCAGGCCGAATAATACTGTTTTCGGCCGGTGGCACAGGCTTTCCAGCCTGTGCGGACCGCCTGGCGGGCGGGGACGCCCGCCCCACTGACCTTTCTTCCGTCATGGGTGGGCCTCAGGCCCATGCGGGACTGCTACAAAAGTAAATGTTTGCCGGCGAACAAGGGCGACCCAACGGGTCGCCCCTACTTGTTTATACGGGTTTGAGATTTTTTGTAAGCAGGCGGGGATCACCGGCGAAACGCCTGCGCCGCTGGCCCCGGCCCACCCCCCAATTGCTTCTACCGTTCCAGCAGCCGGGGCAGCAGGCCGGCGGCCTGGTCCAGGAGCAGGCCGGCATCCTTGGCTGCGGCCTCGGTGTAGGGCCGGGGACGGTCACCAGGGGTCCGCGAATCAAAGAGGATGAACGGCACCGGTTCATCGGTGTGGGTGCGGAGAATAAGCGGCGTGAAGTGGTCGCAGAGCACCAGGAGACGATAATCCCCCAACTGATCCAGGCCCGCCCGCATGGGCCCCACCACCTTGGCGTCGAAGTCCTCGATAGCCTGGAGCTTGAGTTTAAGCTCGCCGCTGTGGCCCGCCTCATCCGGGGCCTCCACGTGGACGAAGACCAGGTCCATGTCCTTGAGGGCATCGAGGGCCGCGGCCACCTTGCCGGCGTAATTGGTGTCCAAAAAGCCCGTGGCCCCTGGGACCAAAATTTGCTTCAACCCGGCATACTTGCCGATGCCCCGGATGAGGTCCACCGCCGAGATCACTGCGCCGGTGAGGCCGAAGCGGTCGTTCAGAGTGGGCATTTGGGGCGATCGTCCCTGGCCCCAGAGCCAGATGGAGGTGGCCGGGTTCTTCCCGGCCGCCTGGCGCCGGCGATTAAGGTCGTAATCCTTTAAGATGGGCCAGGAGGCCCGCACCAGGTCCCACAAGGGTGCGGCGGCGCCCGCGTCCATGAGGTGGCCCACCTCCTTGCCGGTCCAGTCGTGGGGCGGGTAGGTGCGCCAGGCCGCGTCCCCATCGGCCCACACCAGGAGGTGCCGGTAGCTAACCCCCGGATAAAAGCGGCGTCCATCCCGGCCCAGGGCTGAATCCAGCACCTGGATGATCTCCCGGGCTTCCTCGCTGGTGATGTGGCCGGCGGCGTAGTCCTCCATGATGATCCCGGCGCCCTCGTGACGCAGGGTCACCAGGTTGCAGCGGAAGGCCACCTCTCCGGGGGCCAGGTTCACCCCCAGGGCCGCGGCCTCCAGCGGCGCCCGGCCGGTGTGATAGCGTTCCGGATCATAGCCCATGATGGCCAGATTGGCGATGTCGCTGCCGGGCTCCTTGCCCGGGGGTATGGTGCGGGCGCACCCCAGTTCCCCCCGCCGGGCCAGTTCATCCATAAAGGGTGTTTTGGCCGCCTCCAGCGGGGTTTTGCCACCCAACTCGGCCATGGGGTAATCCCCCATGCCATCGCCTACCAAAATGACGTATTTCATAGAAAAACCTGACCTTTACGCGACAGAGTCGATACTGACCCGCCTCCAGGGAACCCCTGAGAGAGGGCGCTTCTTTATCATAACTGGAAGAGTCCGGGTGTGGCAAGTAGCGACAGGAAAACGGGCGCAGGGTTGTTGACGGAGCAGGGGGCATCGGTTGCCGGACCGCCTCTTAACGAGCCCCGCCGCGCTTCCGGGCCGGAGAGGCTTTATCCCCGGGAAAGAGGGAATGAGGGATAGCAACCATACCCCTTTATCTCCCGATCCACTGGGAATCCGCCCACAATTGCAAGGCCTCGGGGTCCCAGCGCTCCTCCTTCACGTTGCGCTTTCGGGCGGCAATATCTTCCTGGGTGGCCAGATTCTGATACCGCTGAAATGCCGCCTCGTCCCCCACATAGCAGGCCTTGGAGTTCTGGTCAGTGCACACCAGAAACCGGTTTGTGCCTTGATAGCTGTGCTTCACGATCTCCTGGGGGGGGAAGGGTTTTAAGATAGGCCAAACTTTGAGGAGTTTTAGACACATAACTCGTAAATCCCGCGGCGGTAAGCAAATCGTCCTGGGACTTGGGCGAACTGCTGACCGGCGCCGTAGCGCAGCCCGCCAAAACGATGCCGAGCACCGCCGCCAGGACATAACCAATCCAGGGGGCTCTATCTCTTGTCATCCACCTGCCTCCTTACGGTTCAAGAGGGGCTGGCGGGATAACAACCATCCCCTCTTATAAGCCCCGGCTCTCAATAAACCGATCAACCCCCGCCCTGGGAATCCACCCACATCTGCAGGGCCTCGGGGTCCGAGCGCTCATCCGAGACTTTGTGCTGGTCTTCGGAGATGCTTTGTTGGATGGCCAATTGCTGATACCGCTTATAGGCCGCCTCGTCTCCCAAGAAACATTGCTTGGAACTGGGGTCGGTGCAGATCAAATACACAGGCTTGTCCTGGTATTTGTTCAACACCACCTTTTTGGCTGGCAGGGTCTTAACATAAGCCACGTGGGCGTCTTTCGCCGTGTGGGTTTTAAACCCGGCTGCCTTGAGCAAATCGGACTGAGATTGGGCCGGGCTGCTGGATTGAGCCGTGGCGCAACCCGCCAGGGCGATGCCCAGCGCCATTATCATTACCGCCATGCCTAACCACGCTGCTTTACTTTTCATGGTCCACCTGCCTCCTTACGGTTATTTTAATTTTTGATGCATTTGTCTGGCCCATGTGTCGTTTTCCCCTGACGAGTCTCCAGTGGCCCGGGATCGATCCCCATGACCAACCGCCGGACTCGAGCCTCTGGCCAAGCCGATTTTCTTATGGCGCCTCCGGCCGGTGTGATTGGGGCTCTGGCCGCTCGATGGTGTGCTTAATTTCCGTTAGAGTCTCATTGATGCGGAAGAAGATCATCAGGATTTCGCAATATACCCTGACCCCCAGGGGCCCCAGCACGAAGAGAAGCACGCCTTTCCATAGGTAGTGGCTCTCGCCCCCATGAGACTGGGTGGCTCCATAGATAACCATAATGGCGCCGGTGATGAGACAGAGGACGGCGCCGATCCAGAACAGAATCTGGATGATGATCGGGGTGACCATAGTCCGGAAGGCCCAGAAGTCGCGCATGGGTATCTCCTTTGGCGGCAGGGAGGTTTAATCTATTATTTCATAATAATAGGGATCCTACCTATCCCTGTCGGCCGGGAGGCCAATTTTCTTTAATCCTGCCATGCTTGGCCGCCGATAGCAGTGATCTAAGGCCAGGGGATCGCAGGATGGCGGTTCATCTATTCGCCCCGGTTCGCACCCGGCCCTAGATCTGGGCCGCGTGGAGGTGGGGGTCCTCGATGCGGTAAAACACCGTGGGCGGCGACACGATGGGCAACTGGTCGATCTCGGCCATGGCCTGCCGGGCGTCGGCCTCCCGGGCTTCGTGGGTGATCATGACAATGGGCACCGTCCCGGCCAATTCCCGGCCCTTCTGAATCACCGCGGCGATGCTGATGTTGTGTTTCCCCAGGATGCCCGAGACCTGGGACAGGACCCCGGGCCGGTCCAGGGCCGAAAACCTGAGGTAGTAGTTGGTCACCAGGTCGTTGATGGGTTTGATGAGCCGCCGGGTGTTGAGCGCCGATTCCCACCCCAGGGCCGGCACCCGGCCGGGGACCCCGTGGTTGAGATTGCGGGCCAGGTCGATGAGGTCGCTGACCACGGCGCTGGCCGTGGGCATCATCCCGGCCCCCTGCCCGTAGAGGAGGATCGGCCCCACCGCGTCCCCGGTGAGGTAGACCGCGTTCATGGCGCCGCCCACGTTGGCCAGCATGTGGGTCCGGGGCACCAGGGTGGGATGGACCCGGGCCTCGACCCGGTGCCCGTCGTCCCGGGTAATGGCCAGGAGTTTGAGGCAGTAGCCGAATTCCCCGGCGAACTGCAGGTCCAGGGGGTTAAGCCGGCTGATCCCCTCCACCGCGATTCCTTCCAGGTCCAGTTGGGACCCGTACGCCAGGCTCATGAGGATGGCCAGCTTGTGGGCGGTGTCGATCCCCTCCACGTCCAGGGTGGGATCGGCTTCGGCGAACCCCTGGGCCTGGGCCTCGGCCAGGGCCTGGGCATAGGAGGCGCCGCTTTGGGTCATTTGGGTGAGGATGTAATTGGCGGTGCCGTTTAAGATGCCGAACAGCTCCTGGACCCGGTTGGCGGCCAGCCCCTGGCGCAGGGCCAGGATAATGGGGATGCCGCCGCACACCGAGGCCTCGAAGGCCACCTCCACCCGGTGCGCCGCGGCCGCGGCGAGCAGATCGTTGCCGTGGTGGGCCAGCAGGGCCTTGTTGGCGGTGACCACGTGCTTGCCCCGGGCGATGGCGGCCATCACATAGTCCCGGGCGGCAACGGTGCCGCCGATGAGTTCCACCACGATATCGATTTCCGGGTCGTCCAGGATGTCTTCGGCCCGGGTGGTGAGGACTTCCGGCGGCAGAGTTACGGGGCGCTGACGGTCCAGGTCCAGGTCCGCCACCTTCTTCAGGATCAAAGGAGACCCCAGGCGCCGGGCCAGCAATTCCTGCTGCTCGGTAAGCAGCCGCACCACGCCCGTTCCCACGGTGCCGAAGCCGATGAGGCCGATGTTAATGGGTTTCATCCGCGTTTTATCCATAAATAGTTAGAAATCGAGGGTGGTATGGGTGGCTTCATCAGATTATCTGCTCCCGAAGTATGTCCTTGGCGATGAGCAGTTTTTGAATCTCGCTGGTACCATCAAATATCCGAAAGGCTCGAACATGGCGATAAAGACGTTCAACCACCATGCCTTTCATCACCCCCAAGCCGCCAAATATTTGCAGGGCTTGATCGACGACTTCTTGTGCTGCTTCGGAGGCGTACAACTTGGCAATGGCAGCCTCCCTGGTAATCCGGGAGTTACCAACATCGTGCGTCCAGGCGGCCCTATAGACCAGCAGGGCTGAGGCATCCACCTTTACGGCCATATCAGCCAGTTTCGCCTGGATCAGTTGATGCTCGCAGATCGGTTTCTTAAAGGCCACCCGCGCCTTGCTTCGCGGAACAGCTTCATCGATAGCGCGCCGCGCCATACCCAGGGTGGCGGCGCCCACAGTGGGGCGAAAGAGCTCAAGCACCTTCATGGCTATCTTGAAACCCTGTCCGGGTTCACCCAGGAGCCGATCAGCGGGAACGCGGACGTTGTTAAAATGGAGGGTTCCGACGGTATGGGGCGGGAGGACAGCCAGCCGTTCCTCCAAGGAAATTCCGGGAAGTCTCCCGTCCACCAGAAAGGCTGAGATGCCCTGCGCCTCCTGAGCCTCCCCGGTTCGGGCAAATACCACATAAACATCGGCGAGGCCGGAGTTTGAGGTCCACATCTTCCGGCCGCAAATAACGTAGTGGTCCCCGTCCAACTGCGCCATGGTTTCAAGAGCGGCGGCATCAGACCCGACGCCTGGTTCGGAAAGCGCAAAGGCTGGAAGCATCTCGCCCCGCAAATATCCAGGGAGAAGCTCTTTTTTTGCCGGCTCGGAACCGAAAAGGGCCACAGGCATGATGGCCAGCCAGGGCTCAGAGAAAGCCACGTCGGCAATCGCCGCCCTATACCCCAGGATTTCCCGCATCAGGCAGAGGGTGCGAAGATCGTGCTTATCTCCCCTGGCGCCGGGACTTCCAGGGAGGGAGTGGTCCAGCCATTTGCCAATCCCCAGCCGTTGAAAGATATCTCGCGCCGCCTTGCCATCGCCCCCGTCATTATTTTCGTACGGCGGAAGTTCGGAAGCTGCCCATTGGCCAAAGTCCCGCCCAAACGTGCGGTGAAAATCATCAAAAAAAGGCCATGACAGGTAACGATCGTCCATGGACAGTTCCATTTGGCAGGTGCAAAAGTCGGAATCCTAAACCCTTAACTTAAGTACGACGCCTGGAGCGGTTGGCTGGGCCAACGAATTTCTGTGCCACTTCTATAAGCTGACGCAGGGCTTCATTCACCAGCTCTTCGGTTGGGAATACCTTCGCCACCTCGGGGCTAAGGAGGACCAGATTGGTGCCAGCCCGGTAAGTGTCCAAATATTTACCCCGAACCCCCTCGCCGAGGTCTTCACGCCGGTATTCCTGGCGCATTTCTTTAGATTTATCCTTCCTCATAGATGCTTTTTCCTTGGTTCCTAAGCTAAGCTTGCGAACCAGCCATTCATGTTCCAAAGGAACACCCAAAACCATGAAACTGGCGGCACAGGCTTTCCATCCTATGCCTGGACACCCGAGGGCGGGTCTCCTACACTTTCAGAGCAGAAGCAAATCCCCCCTACCCCCCTTTTTCAAAGGGGGGTTTTTAAAGTCCCCCTTTAGCAAAGGGGGATTTAGGGGGATTTGGCTTTTGAGGATGAAGTCTTCGGTCATGATTTTCATTTCTCCGGCGCCGGGAGGCCCAGTTCATTCAGGCTCTTTTTCAGGACCTGGCGGAAACCCCGGATGGCCTGGTTGGTGCGGTGGACGTTTTCCACCAGGGCGAAGCGCACGTATTCGTCGCCGAACTCGCCGAAGCCCAGCCCCGGGGCCACCGCCACCTTGGCCTCCCGGATGAGCATCATGGCGAATTCCACCGAGCCCAGGTGCCGGAATTTTTTGGGGATGCGGGCCCAGACGAACATGGTCCCCTTGGGCGGGTCCACCCGCCAGCCGAGGTTGTGGAGCCCCCGGCACAGGGCGTCGCGGCGCTCCTTATAGACCGCCACGGTCTGCTCCACGCAGTCGTAGGGGCCGTTCAAGGCGATGATGGAGGCGATCTGGATGGGCTGGAACACCCCGTAGTCCAGGTAGCTCTTGATGCGGGTCAGGGCGTGGACCAGGCGCTGGTTGCCCACCACGAACCCCATGCGCCAGCCGGGCATGTTGTAGCTCTTGGACAGCGAAAACAGCTCCACCCCCACCTCTTTGGCGCCGGGCACCTGGAGGAAACTGGGCGCCTTATAATCATCGAAGACCAGGTCGGCGTAGGCGAAGTCATGGATGATGTAAACGTTGTACTTCTGGGCGTACTCCACGATGCGCTTGAAAAACTCCAAATCCACGCACCGGGTGGTGGGGTTGTGGGGGAACGAAATGATGAGCATCGTGGGCCGGGGCCGGATCAGTTCGGTGATGTTGCCCAGGTCCTCAAAAAAATCCCGGTCGGGGCTTAAAGGGATGCTCACCAGTTGGCCGCCGGAAATGACCACGGAGGCGGAATGAATGGGGTAGGTGGGGTTGGGCACCAGCACCACGTCCCCGGGTTCCACCGTAGCCAGAATCAGGTGGGACAGTCCTTCCTTGGCCCCGATGGTGGCGATGGCCTCGGTCTCCGGGTCGATATCGACGTCGAACCGGCGTTTGTACCAGTCGGAAATAGCCACCCGGAGCTTGGTAATCCCCCGGGAGGCGGAGTAACGGTGGTTGGCGCCCTTGCTTGCGGCTTCGATGAGCTTATCCACAATGTGCTGCGGCGTGGGCAGGTCGGGATTTCCCATCCCCAGATCGATGATATCCTCCCCCCGGCGCCGGGCCATCATTTTCAAGGCGTTGACCGTGGCAAAGACATAGGGAGGCAGACGTTTCATCCGGGGGAATTCTTCAATGGCCATGCGGATCTCCTTAGGGCTAAGAGGGCGATAATTCCATGAAATTATTATCCCAAAGCCCTCGACTTGTCAAATGGGGATTTGGCCGTAGGCCTGGAAAACCTGAACCGGGAGGCTGGTTAACGGGTTGCTTTGAGACCGGTAAAGTGCCGGTAACGGGATTCAGGCAGCTCCAGAGCCCTTCAGCCATTTCTCTCCGGCTCCCCCTCCAGGGAGCCAAACCCGACCCCTAATTTATGGATTGGGAACCTCGAAATTAGACTTTCCCTAATTGTTCTTAACTGACGATTACCTTACCTTATCCATAATCCAGAAGCCGGATGGCAACCTGATTCATTACCATTTGAGACCCGTGAACCCTCCTCCCAGGCATCAGGTGCAGCCATATCCGGTGTGGACAAGGGGCAGATATGGATATCCTGGAATCAATTTTCGCCCTGATCCAAAAAAACTTCCTAGACATCATCACCATCCTTTGGATCATCTGGTTTGCGGGGGCAACTTTTGGGGTTGTCGTCTGCACCGTCTCCAGCTGCCGGAACCGGCGGACCTTGGCCCGTCTCAGCCAGAGATGTGACCCCGGCCGGCGGCGGGACGAAGACGGAGTGCATTTTGACCTGGATATGGACCGGATTAGGGACATCCTTAGCCACCGGGAAGCCGAACTGCGTGAGGATGTCGAAAGAATGGGGCTGGACTTTGGGCTCCAGGGGGTGCTGGAACATTTCCGGGGCAGAATTCAGCGGCGGCTGGTGGACCTCCCCGGCACGCACCGTGAAATCGAGGCCCGGCTCCGGAATATCTATGCGGCGCTGAATGATTTTAAAGACATGAGTGAACCGGACCAGCTCTCCCTGGCCCGGATGGCCTTAAAGCGCGGGGCGACGGGGAAGGCGGCGGCTCTGTTGAAACGCGCCCAGTCCCTAGGCAATCAGGAGGTTGCCGAGGCCGAGGGGTCGCAGCTGGCGGTGGCCAGGAACAAGAAACTGGCCGCCGGGGCCGCTTTTCTCCTGGGACAGTTGGCGGAAACTGATTTCAATTACTTTGCGGCGACGCAACATTACCAACTGGCCGCCGATCTGCAGCCCGCCAACCTGACGTATTTGAAGGCCGCGGCGGAACTCTCGTATGCCTTCGAGGAGTTTCACGAAACCGGACATCTGCTGGAACAGGTGTTAAAAATCCAGGAAAAACTGCTGGGGCCGGAACACCTGGACCTGGCGCAAACCCTGAACAATCTCGGTGTCCTGCGCCATACCCAGGGCCGGCATGCCGAGGCAGAGGCCTTTTACCTGTGGGCCCTGGAGATCTGTGAAACCAAGGGGCATCCCCTGGACCAGGATGCTGTCAACCTGAGACAAAACTATGCCGCCTTCCGTAAGGAGGTGGGCCGCCAGCGTGAGGCTGACGCAGTCAAGGCCCAGGCCGCGACGGCTTGAACCCCGGGTCAAGATCCCCCTCAATTTCACTCTTCATTGACTGGCTGGCCGTGACCGTTGCCGGATTGGACTTTGCCCAGGGCCTTGGTCAATTCCAGGGCCACCCCTAGTCCTTTTTTGGTTTCCTTACCCATCATCCGGAACATCATCCCGAAGGGGCCCACCGGTTTAGCTTCCTCCAGGTTCACCTTGGCCGGCACGTCCGTAAGGCGATCGAGAAAATCGATAACCCGGGGATCGGAAAACTTTTTGACCATGCCGTGCATGCGCACGAAGCCGTCGCCGATGGACTCGATATCCTCGGGTTTGTAAACCGAGGCAAGTTTGGCATACATGTCAACAATAGCTTCAATAGACTGGATAACCACCGGATCGGCAAACTTCCTGACCATGCCGTGCATGCGCACAAAACCGTCGCCGATAACCTCGACATCCTCGGGCGTATAGGCCGAAGCCAGCTTGGTGTACATGTCGAGGATGGCCGAATTGACCCGGAAGATGCCCTTTTGCTCCAGATCATCCAGTTTGTCGATAATATGGGGCACCGCAATTTTCAGCAGGGGCTCCATGTCATGCCACCAGTCGATGGCGTTCTCCAGCTGTTCCAGGGACCAGGTAATATGCCGGAAACTGAGGAGGAGCCTTTTTAAGAGAGCGAGGGCATCCTCGATTTGAAACGCGGTCTCCACTTCCCCCAGTTCCTCGGTGAGCAACCTGGCGCCGGGCCCCGTCAAGAGCGACAGGTCCCGCCCCAGGTCGCTCAGGCTTTCATACGACTTGACGAAAGGTGATAATTGTTCCTGGGAGGCGCTGAGGCGGTCGATCTTTTCCTCCAGGCGTTCGAGGCGTTCCAGGATCAGATCGTTGGTCATGGCTTTATCCTCTTGCTCCGTAGCGGCATTTCAATATCGGGAGAGAGAATGCCCCGGATCTTGCCGGCCAGGACGAACTGGGATTCCAGCGGCAGGTGGCTCCCCTTGAGCATCATGTTGAAATAGACCCAGCGGAACATCATCTTGCCGACGTAGTTGGAAAAGGTGACTCCCAGGAGATCGAGGGGGCCGATGCCCGGGAAGGGGAATTTGCCCGGCAGCGGTTCGATTTTGTAATTAAAGTCGAGAAGGGACCCCTTCTCGTAACCCGTCACCACCATTCAGGTGGCGTGTCCGTCATAATCCGGCCGGGGCGGCTGCCCGTCGATTTCCCGAATCAGATTGTCCGCCACCACGTCGGCCTCGTAGTGGGCTACGGCCCCGGCCTTGGAGGTGGGAACGTTGGCGGCGTCGCCGATGACATAGATGGAATCGTACTTCTTGGCTCGCAGGGTAAAATTATCGGTGTCCATGTAGCCCATGGGGTCGCCCATATCGCTGTCGATGATGCATTGGGCCCCGAAATTGGGAGGGATGGAGACCAGGAGATCATAAGGAACTTCTTCGCCGCCGTAGGAGGTGATGACCTTTTTCTCCGAGTCCACCTGGGCCAGCTGGAAGTTTGGCGTCACCTTGATATTCTTTTCTTTGCAGATATTGCCCAGGATTTCCGCCGCCACCGGTTTGGTGAAGGCCGCGGAGAGCGGCGTCACCAGCTCAATTTCAATTTTGTCCCTGACGCCGTTGATGCCGAAAAACCAATCCGACATGAAGGCGAACTCCAGGGGGGCCACCGGGCACTTGAAGGGCAGTTCGGCGATGTTCACCACCACCCGGCCCTTCTCGAAGTACTTCATCTTCTCCCGGAGGGCCAGCGCCCCTCCCAGGGTGTAAAAATTGTGGATGTCCTGACCCCAGCCGTCGATCAGGCCTTCCACTTCTTCGGGGACGATGCGGCAGCCGGTGGCGATCACCAGCCAATCGTAGGAAAACGTCTCCCGCTTGGTCTTGACCTCTTTCTTTTCCGGATCAATCGCCAAGATCTCATCCAGCACCAGGTTGACCCCGGGAGGGACGAACTTGGTCTTGGGTTTGACACAGTCTTCCTGGGTGTAGATGCCGAAGGGAATGAAAAGCCATCCCGGTTGGTAGTGATGCTGCCAGTCTTTGTCGATAACGGTGATCTGCCACTGGGACTCGGGCAGCCTCTGGCGCATCTTGGTGGCGATGATGGTGCCGCCGGTCCCATGCCCTAAAACAACCAGTCTCTTCATTCCCAGATCCTCCCTGATAACGTTATGAGGCTGAGCCGGTTCATGCTTCGGCTTCTCTTACCGGATTAGCCGGATGTTCGCCGATGCTCTTTAACCAAAAGCGGAGTTCCTCCACATCCAACGGCTTGACCAATTGGAAGTTGGGTGCAGAATATCGGGTTGGGTAATTTGTTTGAAGAGGGTTTCAGGCCAGCGGTGTGGTTCGGCCAGACAGAAAATGAAATAGCTTGCCGGCATGCCTTTGTTCATGAGGCCTCGCAGATTTAACCCGCCCGAATGGAGAAGTTGGTTGAGGGTTGCCCCGCTCTAAACCAGGACTTGCAACTATAATAATCAGTAAGATGAAAATCTCAAGCCGCCTTGGAAAGTTTCTGGATCAACGGCCGCGGGTCCACCAGGTGCCGGACGAACCACTCCTCGTAATCCTCGGCCCAGTTGCCGGCTGGAACATGCGGTTTTTGGGGAAAGTGGTAACAGAAATGAAAAAGGGGCCACGGCTGAAAACCATAACCCCTTGAATTTGCATGGTAGGCGGTACTGGATTTGAACCAGTGACTTCCACCGTGTGAGGATGGCACTCTACCGCTGAGTTAACCGCCCGAGGTTCCTCTGTGAGAATGATATAATCCAAAACGGTTTTTTTGACAAGTCCCTGGGGGGCTCCTGGCCGCAATTTTTTCCCGGCTGGGGCAAGTGGGCCGGAAAAGCCGGCGTCTTGGCTAAGACTCGCCCCCGGGGTCCGGTGCCGTCAGATCGATAAGCCGCCAGGAGGGACGCCGCCGGATGATCTCACCGGCCAGGTCTACCACGGTGGCGTGAGCGTCGATCAGCGCCGTGTCGCTGGTGGCGATGGCCCCGATGAAGCCCGAGAGCTGCCGCTCCGGCACCGGCACGGCCGCGGCCTGGACTTCAAGGCCCCGGGAGGCGAACACCTCCCGGGTGCGCCGGGCCAACTCGCCGCTCCGGCTGAGGGGGGCGTCATAGAAGACCTCAACGGGTCCGGCCTGATTATCCGCCAGATAATCAGCCACCAGCGCCAGGACCAAGTCAGTGGCCGGTGAGATATTAAAGGCGCCGGAAATCTCGCCCACGTCCCGGATGAAG